>Ga0182006_1000028_pt1 | contig 249321 bp, 233 predicted proteins | sample Sormic07211104_1_FD_123022 | JGI IMG/M metagenome (GOLD analysis project Ga0182006, IMG submission 123022) | Rhizosphere microbial communities from Sorghum bicolor, Mead, Nebraska, USA - 072115-104_1 MetaG | ecosystem: Host-associated > Plants > Roots > Rhizosphere | place: USA: Nebraska...
AGCCCTTGCGGATGCCGCAACACCTATGCGATAATTCGCCTCGCTTCGGGAGGTTAGCTCAGGGGTAGAGCACTGCATTCACACTGCAGGGGTCGCAAGTTCGAAACTTGCACTTCCCACCAAGAATTCGCAATACAATCAAGTACTTATATTAAAGCCGACACATTTATGTAGTCGGCTTTTTTATTGGGTGTAATTTTCGGGTGTAATTTACTTTGCCACCACCAGAGCGGATAGCTTGTCCAGCGCGAGGCGCTGAGCATTCGCCTGCAGGTGTGCGTAGCGCTGTGTTGTTTGCACATTGGCATGGCCGAGAATTTTGCTGATGGTGTAGAGGTCCACGCCCAAGCCCAGCATGATGCTCGCGCAAGAATGGCGCAGGTCATGGAAATTCACGTGGGGCATGCCAGCCTTCACGCGTGCGCGGCGCCACGAAGACTGGACACCGTACAACGTCATCTCCAACGGAAAATACTTCAACCATGGCCGTAAGGCTGGGATGATAGGCACCACGCGCATCCGGAGTGTTTTAATATTGCTGGCAGGGAAGGTAATCGAGTCCTTTCCAATATGCTCACGCTGGATCTGGAACAGCTCACCGCGACGCGCGCCAGTCAGCAGTGCCGCCCATATCGCGGCCTGCGCAATCGGCGTGCAGAAGGATGCGATCTTCCTCACTTGCTCAACCGTAAGAAGCACCTCGCGCTTGTTGTTGACGGCCATGTTATCGATCCGCAAGCCATAATTTTCAGGAATGAGGCGCTGGCGCCATGCCAACTGCAATCCTTTTTTTGCACAGGCCAATGACCGGTTCACCGTCGCTGGCGCATAGGCCGGCTCCAGTTTGCCGGTTTTCTTATTTGGTATGAGCTTGCTCATGTCACGGATAACATGATCGGCAAACTCCTGGGCCTGGCTTGCTTTGTAGCGCTCCGCCCAAGGTCCAAGTCGTTTCGCATGATGCTTCGACGTGTCGCTACTACGCAAATTGGCGGAGTGCTCGACGTAGAGCGCGAGGATGAAGGCCATCGGCGGGTCACCGGGAATGTGCACCTGTTGGCTTTTCGGGGCGCGCGCAACCGCTGCGCGCAGCTCTGCCTCACGCCCAGCTCGATGGCGTTGCGCATCGGGGTGAGGATTAGCTGGATGGTCTTGCTCTTGCCGTTCAGGCCCATGATCCACTTGCGCAGGTCGTGCGTGGTCAGTGCGGCGGCTGGCTTGTCCTCCCATTGGGGAAGCAGGTGGTTCTTCGCCACCTGCTGGTAGCAGTTGTAGGTCGACAATTCCAGGTTGCGCCTGGCGATCAGCAGGTAGTCGCGCAGCAGGTCGCCCACGCGCACTGGTGGACGGGCCTTCGCGGCAGCCGCAGCCTGCGCGTCGGCCTGTGCCTCTTTTTGGCGTGGGGTGGTGAGCGAATCGGGAAAGAATTCCTCTACACAAAGGTCCCAACACGATTCATCGGGTTTGCATCTTTCAAGAACCATGGATCAGGAAAATCTTAGCTACTCGTGGCGATTCAATGGCACCGCCCGTTTGCGTCCCTTAGCGATCGTTCAAGCGCGATCTCGGCGCCGCCTTCGATAGTGGCGAGGTTTGAAAAGTGGCGCGCCATATCAATTTTTGATCCCCGAACGCTATTCTCCTCACAGCACTTCCCGAGCGCCACCTGGCGGCCTGCCGATGACGCGCTTAAAAGCACGACTGAACGCCGCTTGAGATGTATAGCCAAGGCGTCGGGCAATGATGTCGATGGACACTTTTTCATGAGTGAGCAATTGTTTAGCAAGACGCATCCGCAGTTCCGTGGCATACCGTAGGGGCGGCACCCCGATGGTGGTTTGAAAGCGTCGAGCGAAGACAGAGCGAGAGACATGAGACTCCGCAGCCAACTGTGCAACTGTCCATTCCCGTCCAGGCTGGCGGTGCAGCGCCAATATGGCAAGAGCGAGGCGCGGATCACGCAATGCGGCGAGGAGACCGGAAGCGTTTTCACAACCGCCTTCAATCCAGCCGCGCACGATCATTGCTGCCGCGACCTCTGCCAGGCGAGCCAGAATGCCTGCAAAGCCAATACGACCTGCGCAGATTTCATGCTTCATTGAATCAAGCACAGGCAGTAAGCCAGGATAGCCTTGCGCTTGCGTGTCAGCCACCATGACGGTTGGCATCAGCTTGCCGATTCCTTGCATCCCGCCGAGATCGAATTCCATGCAGCCGTAAAAAATAACCGCACTGGGCGTGGGGTGCGTACTGGGACATGTGTCTACTCCGCTAACGGATTCACCAAGGGGGGCGGCATCGAACTTTCCGATGTCGTGAAATGCAATACCCGCATCCGATAGGAGCTGATGTCTCCTGCCGTGAGGCATGAACGCCGCGCTACCGGCGGACAGCTTATGCAACTCACCATCATCCGTACATAGGAAGGCAGTGCCAACAGCCAGGAAGTGGAAGTAGGCGTGGCTTGGCTTGTCTTCAAAGCCTATGCCGAAAGCTGGACCGGTCTGAATACGGCGGTACTGGACTCCACGCAGGCGCATGCCTGTCAATAGTTCACTGACGAGATTAGATGATGGAAAAATTTGATTTTGCTTGCTCATTTTAGGCGTTTCGATCAAAACATCAGGACTTGCCATCATAGATCATCCTGGATTTTACCTCTAGACTTTCCACTCCGATTGTTTTAGGGATTTAGAGATGAACAACGATGTTTTTGCTACCGAGCAAACACCCAACGCGAACGATGTGTCTGTTCTAGAGCCAGCGGCAGCAGCATGGATGGCAGTGTTTTCACTGGCAATGGGGGTTTTCGGTTTACTGACGGCGGAGTACCTGCCAGCCAGTCTATTGACCCCGATGGCCTTCGATCTTGGCGTATCCGAGGCACTAGCTGGTCAGGCAGTGACGGTGACGGCCGTAGTGGCCATGTTCGCCGGGCTGTCGGTGCCAGGTCTCACGCGTAATTTTGACCGGCGTGTCGTCTTGCTAGCTTTCACAGTAATGATGATCGCCTCCAACTTGCTCGTGGCGTTGTCCTCAAGTTTGACAGTATTGTTGGTGATGCGCATTCTTCTGGGCGTCGCGTTGGGAGGCTTTTGGAGCATGGCGGCAGCCGTGGCGATGCGACTGGTGCCGGCAAAGCTGGTGCCGCGAGCGCTATCCATCATATTCAGCGGTATCGCCATCGGGACGGTTGTTTCCGTACCGTTGGGCAGCTACCTAGGGGGGATATATGGCTGGCGTAGTGCATTTATAGCAGCCGCAGCTGTCGGAGGGCTAACACTTGTGTTTCAATTGTTCACACTGCCCCGTATGGCACCGCGCACGATGATGCGCACCACCTCTGTACTGGTACTACTCCGTCGCCCGGGGATTGGGATCGGGATGTTGGGCTGTGTACTTGCCCATACGGGGCAATACGCATTGTTCACCTATATTCGCCCCGCTCTTGAAAGCGTTGCCCATATTGATGTAAACGGTTTGTCTCTGATGCTCCTGGGTTTTGGTGTCGCCAACTTCGTTGGCACGCTGCTGGCCGGCTGGCTAATGGAGCATAGCCTGCGTGCCACTTTAGTACTCATGCCTGCGCTGGTGGGCCTGGCGGCATTCGGCATGATTTTATTGCCAGTCCAAGGAACCGGCCTGATGCTTTTGGTGGCTCTCTGGGGCTTGGCGTTCGGCGGCGTCCCTGTCGCCTGGTCTAACTGGGTAGCTCGTGCTGTTCCAGATCAAGCGGAGACGGCTGGCGGCATGGTCGTCGCTGCGGTGCAATCTTCAATAGCTGCCGGCGCTGCATTGGGTGGCATTATGTTCGGGTTCGGTGGCGTCACAGGCGTTTTCATTATTGCTGGCGTTGTGATGCTGTTCGCTTCTCTCGTCATCGCTTTCAGAGTTCAGGTCGAACTGCCACAGGACGGTGGGACGGATGCCCCAGTGCTGCACATTTGACGTACGCTGCACCCAATTTTCGATATTTGGTCACTTCAGTATGCTTGCATGACGAAGAAGATGAAAAGCCTTGTAAACAATATCTGACTTTCCATTACGAATCGCCACGAGGTTGCTAGACGCTCTTCAGCCGCTCAAAATACTGCTTTGCGCAATTGAGCGGGCTGGAGGCTCGTGATTACCAGTCCACCGCCAGCTCGCAAAGATCGCCGCCTTCGCGCAGCAAGCCACAGCAGCTGCTTTTCAGTTTCCAGCGGAGTTTGATGCCCGTCTCGTACCAGATGAAATACACCCACAGCATCTTGTCCGGCAGCGCCCGCGGCGCTCTTTGCCTGTTCGACGCCAGTACTTCGTCGATGACGTTTTGCGGCACACGTGACTGGACGGCGACGCGGGCCGTCTGGATGGGCAGTGAGCGGGACATGGCGTGCACGCCGTCACTCCAGACTTGCCGCGCTACAGGATCAGCGGGCATGTCCGGGTAGGGATAGGGCCATACCTTCCATTCGAACTCCACCCATTGCGGCAGTTCGCGGCCATCCGGCGCGGCACCCATGGTCTTGCCGCCAGTCATGGGATTCTTGTCGGGGCCTAGGGAACCAGGGGTCGGAAAAAATATGCTGTTCGCGGTTCGCGCGCGCAGCACGTCGACCTTCTTGCCTTTGATGCCGTTGCTGAAGGTCACGATCATGCCGGGGCCGTCCTGCGACCGTGTTACAGAGCAGGCTGCGCAGAGGGCGATGGCCGCCAGGAAGCAAACTGCCTGGAGCGGATATTTTTGCATGATGGTGCCTTGCAGGAAGCGTTGAAGGTAGGGCCGGCGGCCACGGTGGGCGGGTCGGCCGGTGCTGGTTGTCTGGGGCTTTGGTCATGGCGCAAGCTCGTCGCCGCCTTCGCGCAGCATCTTGCAACAGCCTTGCAGCAGCCTCCAGCGAAACTTGATTCCCGTGTCGTACCAGACGAAATACACCCAGAGATCTTTGTCCGGCAGCGCGTTGGGCGCTCTTTGCCTGTTTGACGCCAGTACTTCCTCGATGACGTCTTGCGGCACGCGTGACTGGACGGCGACGCGGGCACGTTTGTGCGGCAAAGTCCGGGTCAGCAAGTCCACACGGTCGTTCCATGCCTGTAGGGCGCTTGGCTCTGTTGGCGGAGGCGGTGCTGGATAGGGCCATTCGGTCCATTCGAACTCCACCCATTGCGGCAGTTCGCGGCCATCGGGAGCGGCGCCCATGGTCTTGCCTCCTGTCATCGTATTCTTGTCGGGACCAAGGGAGCCGGGGGTCGGAAAAAATATGCCGTTCGCCGTTCTCGCACGTATGACGTAGACTTTTTTGCCTTTGATGCCGTTGCTGAAGGTTACGATCATGCCGGGTCCTTGCTGCGAGCGTGGTGTAGCGCAGGCTGTGCAGAGGGCGATGGCCGCCAGGAAGCAGATCGTCTGAAGCAGATATTTTTGCATGATGGTGCCTTGCAGGAAGCGTTGAAGGTAGGGCCGGCGGCCACGGTGGGCGGGTCGGCCGGTGCTGGTTATCTGGGGCTTTGGTCATGGCGCAAGCTCGTCGCCGCCTTCGCGCAGCATCTTGCAACAGCCTTGCAGCAGCCTCCAGCGAAACTTGATTCCCGTCTCGTACCAGATGAAATACACCCAGAGATCTTTGTCCGGCAGCGCGTTGGGCGCTCTTTGCCTGTTTGACGCCAGTACTTCGTCGATGACGTCTTGCGGCACGCGTGACTGGACGGCGACGCGGGCACGTTTGTGCGGTAAAGTCCGGGTCAGCAAGTCCACACGGTCGTTCCATGCCTGTAGGGCGCTTGGCTCTGTTGGTAGAGGCGGTGCTGGATAGGGCCATTCGGTCCATTCGAACTCCACCCATTGCGGCAGTTCGCGGCCATCCGGCGCGGCGCCCATGGTGGCCCCGCCGTCTTTCACGGGGTTCTTGGCGGGTCCCAAGGAACCGGGAGTCGGAAAAAATACGCCGTTCGCCGTTCTCGCACGTATGACGTAGACTTTTTTGCCTTTGATGCCGTTGTTGAAGGTTACGATCATGCCGGGGCCTTGCTGTGAGCGTGGTGCGGAACAGGCTGTGCAGAGGACGACGGTCGCCAGGAAGCAAATCGTCTGGAGCAGATATGTTTTCATGATGGCGCCTTACAGGAAGTGTTGATGGTAGGGGCGGTGGTGATGCTTAAGCCATAACTGGCCAGCCAGAGCTTGTACTTGTTCATGTCCACCAGGCCGATATCGGGATTGGCCATCGTGCCGCACTTGTAAGCATCGGGAAAAAAATTGATGAAATCGTTGGTGTCGGAGGTCCGCTTGCCATCAAAGACCGCGTCCGTCTGCGATACTTCCTTGCCGTTCTCATAGCCGACGTATCTGGTGATGGTGATGTCATCGGCATGGAACCTGTTGCCGCTCCGGTCATGCAAGATGGGATTGGTGACCGTATTCCATCCCTGGCTTTTTAGAGTGTCATTGTCAATGGCTATTCCTTGTCCCTTTGCCTGTTCAACCATCCACATCAGCGCCACATCGGACAGGTCGCCGGTACCGAAGCCGCCGCCGATGTCGGAATGGCTGCCAATGAATGCCTTCTCAATGCGCGTGGAGGAATTTGTCTGGCCCGGCGTGTCCATGATGGAGCGCAGATCGAAGTCATCCCCACCGCCCCGGTGTTCGTTCAGCGCCACGGCGTGCACCGCGTATTTGACGGCGGCCGGTACTGAAAAGAAGTATTGTTTTTCGTCCTGATGCAATATGCCGAGATGCGGCACGGTATCCCACAAGCCTTCGAAGCGCAGGTTCAGGCAGCGGCTCTTGCCATCGATGACATAAGCGCCCTCATTTTTCTTGAGGTTGTCGGCAACGACATTGAGAAAAAAGCGTGCCTCGGCTGCACCACGGCTGAAGCCGACCACGTCAATATTAAGAATGTTGGTATCGCTATCGGTTCCTATGAAATTGTTGAGAAATTTCAATCCCAGGCTCACGCGCTGGTCGAAGCCTTTGCCCGTAATGGCGCTGCCGGCGTAGGGCATATCCTGGTTGGTGGTGCCGATGCCGGTGATATAAAAAGCCTTTCCATTTTTGATCTGGTCATAGACCTCGTAGAACTTCAGCACATTGGAAATCGAACTGTCCGGCTTCGGATGTTCGCTATTGCCCGTGCCATCAAACGCAAACAGGATCAGCCCGTTCGGGTCGACATACTTGAGCGGATTGCCCGCGACATAGACGTAGCTGTTGGCTCCGGCGCGCAGACCCAGCGGGTCGGGCGTCAGGTAACGGCCCTGGGCCGGGTCGTAATAGCGCTGGTCGTTGTAGTACAAGCCCGTTTCCTGGTCGGCATACTGGCCCGGCAGGCGCAGCTTGAGCTGGAAGGCGTGGGGGGTGTTTGTTTTTCTTAACTTGCCAAATGGCGCATATGCGGCCTGCCACACGGGCTGGCCATGGGTGTCGGTAGCCAGCTCGGGCGCGCCCAGGTGGTTGTTGTGCAGGAAGGCGATGCTCTCGCCGTGACTGAACCAGGCTTGCCAGATGGCCGAGATGTCGGCCATGGCTTGCGCCAGCGGCCCACGCTGTTCCCGTGATTCGGCGGCATCGGCCGCCGTGTCGATCAGCGCCAGCGGCTGGCCGGCAAGATAGATGTATTGCCGGCTGATCTTGCCGTCGGCATCGAGTTCCGCCAGCAGCTTTCTGTCGTCGTCGTACAGATAATAAGTACGCGTCCCGCGCACTTCCTTGGCGATGCGCAGCCCGCGATGGTTGTAGCGGTAGCGCGCCAGCAGGTCCTGACCCTGATGCACTGACAACAGCCTGCCCAGCGCATCCCAGACATAGCGGCGCTGGCCGATGCGCTGCGGCTGGCCGGCCGCGTCGTAGCGGGCGTCTTTCGTATCGCCGGCGCGGACGGTGTTGCGCCGCAGTTCATCCTGGCTGGCGATATCTTCCTGGCTGATAAGGCGGTTGCCGCCGCTGTCGTAGTGGTAGCGGTCGAAGCTTGCCGCCGTTGACGGGGCCAGGGAGGCCGTTGCCGCCGCAATCAGGCGGTCGTGGGCATCGTAGGCGTAGCTGCTGGCAGCGTCCCTGTCCCTCGTATACAGCAAGTTGCCCTGCACGTCCCACAGGTAGCGGTGATCGAGCAGGGCGGCCGGATCGGGTGGCAGGCCCAACGCGCCAGCCTGGGCGGCTTGCTGCGCATCTTCGGCTGGCAGCGCGGCGGCTGGTGCGGCCACCGCCTGGCCGATGCCCAGCACGGCTTGCAACGCCAAGACGGCTTGCTTCCCGGATTGGTCCCCCCGCGCGTTGCGGTAGACGATGCGCGCCAGCGCCCCTTCCTTGCTGCGCTGGTAAAGGGCATCGATGCCGTTGCCATAGGTGTAGCGCTTGAGGCCCATCACGTCGCGCTCCAGGTCCTTGACGATGCTTGTCCCTGGCAGCAGCCAGCGCAGCCAGGGACTGTGGACGCGTTGGCGCTCAAGCGCCACTACTTGCTGCTGGCCGTTGCGCCGGTATTCGAGCAGGCTGCAGTCCGGCAAGCTGATGCCGCTCAGCTGCCCCAGACTGTCGTAGCGGTAACGGGTGTGGTAGCTGGCCTGTTTACCGTCGTGGAGCGTGATGATGACGGTTTTGACGGACAAGCGCCCATGCGCGTCATGGCTGTAGCGCTCGGATTGTTGCGGGTGATCGATGGCGACCAGGTGTACGCCCGCGTAGCGCCAGGTGGTGACGGTCTGGCGCCGGCCGGCCGGAGCGCCGACATCGGTGATGACCTGGCGCACGATGCGCCCGGCGCCATCGTAGGCGTAGCTGGCCTGGTTGCCCATGGCGTCGGTGCCCGCTATCAGCCTGCCGGCGGCGTCGAATTGCCGGCGTGTCATGCCGCTGTCGGGGCTGATGGTGGCGATGACCTGGCCGAAATCATCGCGCAGATAGCGGGTGGTGGCGCCGTTTGGCGCTGTCACGGCCGTGGGCTGGCCGTCGATATCGCGTTCGAAGCGGGTTTCCGTGTTTTGTCCCAATGCCTCCGGCGTGTTCGCCCACTGCGTTACGCCGACGATATTGCCCATGGCGTCATGGTGCAAACGCGTGACGCCCCCCAGCGCATCGGCCACCGTATCAGGCAGGCCGCGTGCGTTCCACCTGATCGTCGAGCGCGCGCCATTCGCATCGGTCATGGCCAGTAGATGGCCCAGCGGGTCGTAGCGGTAGCCAAGGGTTTGCTTGATGGTACTCGATTGCGTGGTGGTATCGAGCAGGCGGTTTTCCGTGTCGTAGCGATGGCGCGTCACGATGCCCAGGTGTGAGGCGTTCCAGATGCGGCGGCCGGCAGCGTCGTAACCCAGGCGGGCGAGCGACTGCTGGCCTGCCTGGTCGCTGTATGCGATTTCGAGCGGATTGTCCAGGCCGTCGTAACGCGCCGCATACGTCGCGCCGTCGCGCGTCTGGCGCATTAACTGGCCGCGCGGCGTGTAGGCGTACTGGGTGATCTGACCGAGCGCATCGGAGATGGTGGCGATGCGGCCGGCGCCGTCATAGGTGAACGCGCGCTTGAGATTGCCAGGCGCGATGATGGCGGTCAGGGGGACGTCGTTTGTTCCATGCTCGTCATACCGCGCCAGCTTGCCCGCGTTGCTCTTGTCCGCCGGCTGGCCATATTCAAACACGGTGACATCGGAGTCCAGCGGCGTGCCCGTCTTGCCGTTGGGCAGGGGGCCGTCGATGCGGGTCAGCAGGCTGTGGCCGGCGATGATGGCGTACTGGTAACTGGTGGTGCGCGCGATGGCGGCCGTTGCCTGCTGGTCGTCGTGGCCTGGCACCCAGCCCGTCTGCGTCACGCGCAGGACCTGGCCCATGGCGTTGTATTCGATGCGCGTTTGCCGCTCCTTGCCCGGCACGACGCTGGGGCGGGCGATCAGCGTGGGCGCGGGATCGTCGCCCGCGTATTCCAGGCGTAGCCGCCATTGCGCGATGCCCCGCTTGCCGTGCTGGTATGTCACGCTGCCGGCGCGGACGGTGCGGCCCAGCGGGTCCAGTTCGCGCCAGTTGGCACTGACGGGCTCGCCCTTGTCGTCCAGGCGGGTCGTTTCCAGCAGTTGCCCCAGCTTGTCGTAGGCGTAGCGCACATTGCTTTCGCCGCAGCTGGCGCAGCCGGCGCCGCGTACTTCCAGCAGGCGCTGCTTGCCCCCGACGATGGCGTGACGGTAGACGGTGCGCTGGCCCAGGCTGTTGGTGAGCACGGTTTTTCCCACCTCGCTGGTATCGAGCGTGACCTTGCCGACATTGCCGGCATGCACGCTGAGGTTGGCGCGGCCGTTGCTGTCGTAGCCGAAGGTGGCGTAGCGCGTGGCCACGGGCGGGCCGCCGGCGCTGCCGGTTTCGATGCTGATGCCCGTCAGCAGCCAGGGCAGGCGCGGGTCTTCGTGGTGGTAGCGGCGGCTGACGGCGGGCTGCGCCTTGTCGCCCGCCGGCAAGTGCACGCGCAGCAGATTGGCCAGCAGGATGCGCCGCTCGAAGGACAGTGCTCCCGGTGGCGGCGCGCCGCCGTAGTCGTAGGAAAAGCGCCCCACGGGGCTGTCGATGTGTTGCACGCCGCGAAATTGCGTGCCGGCCCTGGCGCCTGCCGAGGTGGGCGCCAGGTAGCGCAGGTGCAGGCTGCGGCCTTGCGGATCGGTCACTTGCACCAGCAGATGGTTGTCGTCATATAGCAGCCTGAGCGTTTCGCCCGTGGCGGCCGTAATGCTGTCGAGCTTGCCCAGGGTATTGAAATGCAGGCGGCGCCCGTCGGGCAGGGTCCAGGTGTAGTCGCTGGCGCCGTTGGCCTGGGGCGCCAGCGTCAGGCGGCCGTGGGCCGGCAGCGCCGTGCTGCACAGGTCCGGATGCCGTCGATCGCGGTCGAAGATGACGCGGGCGCCGTCGGCCTGCAGGATCTGGATGCGGCCATCCTTGTCGATCAGTTCGGTTTCATACGACAGCTTCCATTCGCGTCCCATGGGACCGTTGGGGCTGCCTGGCTTGCTGTAGGCGCTGTTGTAGTGACGTACGATTTCCAGTCCCAGCACGCCGGGCAGGGCGGGCAGGTCTTCCTCGCGCTGGTATTTGTTGCCGGTGATGACGTTGATGGGATTGCCCGCGCCCGCATCGGGACCGCCGCTGCCGCCCACGCCGGCGACGGCGCCGCTGCAGGGGGACGGGGGGCCGCCCGGTTCGGGGCCGCAGGCGCGCGCGGGCAAGGTAAAAGATAGCATGCAGGATAACAAGAACCAGGCCGGCAGGCTGATACGGCGGGGACGCAGACGATGAATATATAGAGATGGCAACATGGTTTACCTCAGCTCGGTTCGCAGCAGACGATGGAGCACGGTTCCGGCACGCAATGCTGCGGGTCCGTAAACGGGTTGCAGGTGGGCGGTGTCACTGGCGGGTCGGTGCAACTGAGGTTGTCGCACGCGGGCGGCGGCCCGCTCGTCACGGGTGGGTTGCCGGGATTGACGGGCGTGCCGCCATTGCCCGGCCCCGGCGCGGAAACGGGGCTGTTGCCTTCGATGGCGTCAGACTGCATGTGCACGGTGACGTGCGTCACCACGGGGATGCGCCCGCTGGCCAGCAGCTTGGTGTGAAAGGCGTCCGTGTGCGGGTCCAGCCATTTCAGGTAGGTGGCATACAGATTCTTGACCAGCGGAACTTTTGGCAGGTAGCCATGCGTGATGCGCAGCTTGATGAGGTTGGCGTCCTGGATGGTTTGGCCGGAAGTGGCGCCCACTTTCTGCTCCTTCAGGCTCTGGCCGCTGTACGGGATGACGCGGCGGTTGCCCGTATGCAGCGCGATTTGCCTGTGCACGTCGTTCCAGTCATCAAAACTTTGACGGGTCGGGTTGAGTAGCTCGATGCTGGCGTTACCCGAGCCGTTGGCGCCGAGGTCAGCGTTCGCCCTGGCCAGCGAAGCGGCGAGCTGGACTGGCGTCTGGCCGCCGCCGTACAGGGGGATCAGCGCGCGCGTGTACGCCGCGTAGGCGCTGCTGACGCTGGCATGGGCGACGGCCCCTTCGCGCGCGGCCATGAAAGCCGCGTAGTTGATTTGTGTCCTGGCAAAGAACAACATGCCATATTGCAGGATCGACAGTCCCAGCAGGGTGATGATGGGGCCGACCACGGTGAATTCGATCATCGCCGAGCCGCGCTGGGTCTTGTCCCGCATGCCGGCCACCGTTGCGGGCACAGCTTCCAGCCGTGGATGCTGCAGGCGGTCGCCAGGACGAATGTGCAGCGCCGCGATGGCGCCGGCGGCCAGTTCCAGCGTGTGCGCCGTGCGCGGCGCGCGCCAGCCGAGGCCGCTGAAGCTGGCGCGCCAGGGGCGCAGGCCGGGCACGCAGCGGGTGACGACACCGTGCCGGTCGAGGTAGACCACGTCGATGGGATAGCGCATGAAGGCCGCATGCACGCTGGCGCAGCGCGTGATCAGCAAGCCTTGCGCGCGATGCAGCGGGGCGGCCAGCATCAGGCCGCGCAGGCGCGTGACAAAGCTGTCCGCCAGGCGCAGGTCCAGCGCGTGCGCGCCGCTGGCCGTGTGCAGGATGATGGGGGCGGGTATCGGCATGGCGGCTCCTTATAGGCCCGACTGCATGAATTGCACGACGATGGGAAAGAACAGGACGATGAAGGTGCAGGGAAAGATGAAAGCGATAAGAGGGAACAGCAGCTTGACGGGCGCTTCCATGGCCAGCTTTTCGGCGCGCAGGAAACGCTCGGAGCGCCGCTGGTCGGCCTGTGCCCGCAGCACGGGGCCCAGGTTCATGCCCATGCGTTCAGCCTGGATCAGCGCCGTGATGAAATTGGTCACGGCCGGTTCCTGCACCCGTTCGCTCATGGCGCGCAGCGCGTCGGCACGCGCCTTGCCGCTACGCACATCGCGCAGCACGCGCTTGATTTCGTCGCACAGCGCGCCTTTCGGCCCCTTCAGCGCCGCCTGCTGCAGCGCGCCCTGCAAATTGAGGCCCGCCTCCACGCATAAGGTGATGAGGTCGAGGTAGAAAGGCAGGGACTTGTTCAGCGCACTGCGGCGCAGCGCCATGCGGTCGCGCAGCCAGATAGCCGGGTAGCACCAGCCGGTACCGGCGCCGGCAAGCCCCGCCTGCCAGTAGCGGACGGCGCCGACGCCGCTGCGGCTGCCCTGGCCCAGCGAATCGAGCACCCAGCACGAAAAGGCGGCGACGATCAGCGCGCACAGCAGCCGCGCCGCGATGAACTGCGAGGGGCTGAGGCTGTATTCCAGGCCCGCCTTGCGCAGGCGCACGGGCAGCGCGGCCGTGGGCGCCCTGGCAATGAAAGGGCGCAGCGCATGGCCGCCCCAGTGGATGGGCCACCACAGCAGGCGGAAGGCGAGCGGCGGCGCATCCTTGTAGCTGCGGTCCTCGGCCGGGATGGCGGCCACCGCCCTGGCCAGCAAAGTCGCCAGCAGGGCCATGGCCAGGCCGGACAGCATGGCCAGGGCGGTGATGGTCAGTTCGATGCGGGTGGGTGACATGGCGGCGCCTAGACATCGATGGCGACGATGCGCCGGATGACGTGGATGCCCAGCACTTCCAGGGTGGCAATGACGGCCAGCGCGCCCCAGCCCATGCGCGTGTGCCACAGCTGGTCCATCGCCTGCGGCTCCATGTGGTCGAGCACGAGCATCAGGGTGACGGGCAAGAGGCCGACTATCCACGCCTGCAACTTGCCCTGCGACGTCAGTGCGCGGATCTTGCCTTCGATGTGCAGGCGGTTGCGCACCGTGTTGGCCGTGCGTTCGAGCATTTCCGCCAGGCCGCCGCCCGTTTCCGTCGCGATGCGCATGGCCGACACCACGAGGATCGTGGTCTGGGTGGGAATGCGCCGCACCAGGCCGTTCAAGCTTTGCTCCAGGGTGACGCCCAGGCGCTGCTCGCGCAGCAGCAGGGTGAATTCCTGGCCCAGCGGCGCCTGCGCCTCGATGACCAGCTGCGACATGGCCAGGTTCAGGCTCAGCCCCGCGCGCAGGGCGCCGGCCAGCATCATCAGCGCGTCCGGCAATTGCTCTTCGAACTTGCGCAGGCGGCGCCGGCGCAGCCAGGCATACACGGCGCGCGGCAGCAGGGCCAGGCCGATGAAGGCCAGGGCGGCCACCAGCACGCTGCCGCTGGCCAGCCCGGCGATGATGGCGCCCAGGGTCATGCTGGCCGCGTGGGCCAGGAAGATGCGCGCCGGATCGACGAACAGGAAGAATTCGCGCACCTGGAAGCGCGTGCGTTCCGTGAAGTGGGCGCGGTAGCGCAGCATGGTGGCGATGCCGATGTCGATCACCAGCCAGGCGAGGATGGCCGCCGCCAGCGCGGCGATGGCGGTGATGAACAGCAGCATGTGGGCGGTGGTCATGTCGCCTCCCGCTGGCGAAAAATCGTCGTGTCGAGCGGCTGGCCCTGGCTGCGCAAGGTTTCGTAAAAGCCCGGCAGCAGGTCGCAGCCGCTGAAATAGCCGCGTACCGTGGCCCCGTCGCTCTTGCCGGCGTAGCCGAGGTGGACGAAGCGGAACAGTTCCTGCATCTGGAACTTGCCGCTTTCCATGCCCGTGATTTCCGTGATGCTGCTGACCAGGCGCGTGCCGCAGGCAAAGCGCGTCTGCTGCACGATCAGGTGGATGGCGGAAGCGACCTGGTCGCGGATGGCGGACAGGGGCAATTCCATACCGGCCATCAAGACCATGGTTTCCAGGCGCGCCAGGGCGTCGCGCGGGCTGTTGGCGTGCAGGGTGGTGAGCGAACCGTCATGGCCCGTGTTCATCGCCTGCAGCATGTCGAGCGCCTCGCCGCCCCGGCATTCGCCGACGACGATGCGGTCGGGGCGCATGCGCAGGGTGTTGCGCACCAGTTCGCGGATGGAAACGGCGCCCTTGCCCTCGACATTGGCGGGGCGCGCCTCCAGGCTGACCCAGTGTTCGTGGTGCAGTTGCAGCTCGGCCGCATCTTCCACCGTGATGATGCGCTCGCCTGCGGGAATGAAATTGGACAGGATGTTGAGCAGGGTCGTCTTGCCGGAGCCGGTGCCGCCCGAGACGACGATATTCTTGCGCGCCGCCACGCACACTTGCAGGAAGGCGGCCATGTCGGCGCTGAGGGCGCCCAGTTGCACCAGATTGTCCGCCGTCATCTTGTATCTGGCGAACTTGCGGATCGTCAATGCCGGGCCTTTCAGGGCCAGTGGCGCGATGATGGCATTGACGCGCGAGCCATCCTTCAGGCGCGCGTCGACCATGGGCGAGGACTCATCGATGCGCCTGCCCAGCGGCGCGACGATGCGCTCGATGACGCCCAGCACGGCCCGTTCGCTGGTAAACGTCAGCGGATGCCTTTCCAGCTTGCCGTCGCGCTCGATATAAATCCGGTCGAACTGGTTGACCATGATTTCCGTGACGCCCGCATCGTCGAGCAATTCCTCCAGCGGCCCCTGGCCCACGGCTTCGTCGAGCACTTGCCTGGCCAGCAGTTCATAGTCGAGTTCCTCGGGAATATCGGCCCGCTGCGCCCGCATGATGTCGTGGATGTAGCGCCGCGCTTCCGCGCGCAATTGCCCGTCGCTCATTTTCGACACGTCGTGGCGGCGCAAATCCATGGTTTCGAGCAAGATGGCGTGCAGGCGCTGGCGCCATTCGAATTCCAGCTGCTGGCGTGCCTGCGGCGCCAGGATGATGGCAAAGTCCTCTTCCGACGCGGCTCCGTCGGCCGTTTGCCGCAACTGTTCCTGCATTTTTTCCGCCGCCAGGCGCGAGGCGTGGATTTCCGCCGTGGCGCGCTGGTTGCGCGTGGCGGCGCTGCTCGAGCGCGAGTGGAAGGCGGCCGCCTGCACGGGCCGTGCCGCGCTGGCCGCTTCCTGCACCTGCAGCCTGTAGGGGCCGATGGCGATCACGTCGCCCGGCGCCAGCGGGCCGTGCTGGCTGCGGATGCGCACGCCGTTGACGCTGGTGCCCGCATAGGAGCCCATGTCTTCCAGCAACACGCCGGAGGGCGTCCTGAGCAGGCGCGCGTGTTCCTTGCCGATGCGCCAGCTGTCGAGCCAGATGTCGTTGCTGGTCTTGCTGCCGACCATGCAGTCGTCGGGTACGTTGACTTGCCTGGCGCTGCCGTCGGGGTGGAGGATGTCGACCTGGAACATGATGGCCTTCACTGCGCCGGCACGGACGGCGGCGCCTGGTTGAAGCGGGCCGCATCCGCGCCGGGCTGCAGGGGATCACTGAGGTGGGGCGGCTGGCCCAGCTGTTGTTCCAGCCGTTGCGTGGCGCTGCGCGCCCGGTCCGCCAGGCCGGCGCTGCGGCTGTCGACGATGCTGGGCGTGACGAATACCACCAGCTCCGTTTCCTTGTTCTGGTAGCGCTTCGAGCGGAACAGGGTACCCAGGATGGGGATGTCGCCCAGCAGGGGCACTTTGTCGACGTCGCTGCTGCTATTGCGTTGCAGCAGTCCGGCAAGGACGATGGTTTCGCCCTGCCGCACATTGAATTCCGTACGCGTGCGCCGCGTCAGCAAGGCCGGGCCGCTGCTGGTGGACAGCGAGGCGTCGATGGAACTCACTTCCGATTCGATGACGGCGCGGATGACGCCATTGCTGCCCACCTTGGGTTCGATGTCGAGCTTGATGCCGTAGGGCTTGAACTGCACCGTCACGCCGTTGACGGAGGCGACGGAATACGGAATCTCGCCGCCGGCCAGGAAGCTGGCCTTGTAGCCGCTGCGCGTCGACAATTGGGGTTCGGCAAGGATGCTGGCAGTGCCATTTTGTTGTAGTGCAAGTAACTGCGCGTTCAGCCCCAGGTTGATGGCGCTGAGGATGGTGAGGTTCGAGGGCAGGGGCACGAAACCGCCGTTGCCGCCATTCGGTACGGTGATCGGCGGCGCATTGGCCTCGCCCGTGCGCACGTTGATCGCATAGCGGCCCGCATCGCCGCGGCTGGACGGCGCCCAGATGCCGCCGATGGCCGCGCCGCCCGTGGCGCTCCATTTCAGGCCCAGCTCGCGCAGTTCCGTGCGGGGGAACTCGACCACCTTGACGTCCATCATGACCATCTGTTCCCAGCCGATGGGGCTGGTGAAATTGACGATTTGTGGATAGCGTCTGGCCAGTTCCGCCACCTTGTCGCGGTCCGCGTCGGACAATTCATCGCCTTCGACGACGACCTTGTCGCCCACCACGCTGGCCTTCGCTTTCGGGATGGCCGACAAAAAGCTGGCGATGTCGCGCGCATAGCGGCGCATGTCGAGCGGCAGCACCGTGACTTTTACGCGCTGGTATCGGCCATCCTGGTGCCAGACGAACAGCGAGGAGTTGCCGGCGCCGTTGGCGAAAATGATGACATCCCTGTCGTCGAGCGCGTTGGCGGTGATGACCTGGCCATTGCCCACGGCAATGCGCGCCACACCCGGCGTGGGGAAGACGCGTGATTCGCCCAGGTACAGCTCCAGTTCGGGCTCCGCTTCGGCATCGTCCTGTTTGGCGATGGGCTGGTAGCGCGCTGCCGTATTGCCGGCATTGGCCGACTTTGGCATGCTGCCGGCCCTGGCCGCCAGCGGCGCCTTGCCTTGGATTACGCCCTGGGGTGCCGTTTGCGCGCGGGCGCAGGCCGGCGCCGCCATGCCCGCGCCCAGCACGAGCGGTATGCAAAGGGCTTGCAGCAGAGAGAGGAAGTAGCGTTTCATGGGACTTTGTCCATACAAAGGGCGTGCGGTGGCTTGCGTACTGGCGCAAGGCAGGCTGGCGCCAATACGCCTCAGGGAGGCGCGGCGGCAGCGTTGATGAGTGGAATGGGCGGCGGCGCGGCCACTGGCGCCGCCGGCATCGCCACTGGCGGATCGGTACCGCTGCGATGACCCTGCAGGCGCAGGGCGTCGGGCGGCGCCGGCATGCCGCTGCCTCCATACAGCACGGGGATGCCGCGCCGCTGCGGCAGGGGAAGGCTATCCGGCCGGGCGTCGAACAGCAACGACAGGTCATAGTCTTGCTGGCCGGGCGCGGCCTTGTCCGCTGGATTGCGTAGCAAGGCCGTCAGCTTGCCGCTTTCGCGCGCGATGATGAGGTTACGCGCTTGCGCGGGCGTGGTGTCGAGGGTGACGGTGGCAAATTGCGCGGCCTCGCCGTTTTTCGCATCATCGACCGAGCGCTGGCCCGTGGCCATGACTTGCATGCTTTGCAATAGCGGCAGCACGACCTTCCTGCCGTTCTGGTCGATGGTGAGCATCAGGTCGATCAGGTCGCCTGGTTCCAGCATGCCGGAGATCGAATTGATTTCATCGACCACCACCGTGATGGCCCGCCGCCCCGCCGCCAGGCGCGCGGAAAAGGTGGGCACGCGCTTGCCCGCCATCTGGCTCCACATGATCATTTCGCCCGCCTTGACGGGAAACGCGATGGCGTTGCCGGCGATGCGCTCGAAATCGCCCGGCTGCACGGCGCCCGAGTGGGCATATTCGACGGGAATCTTGCGCACGGCCGCGTTGTCGCTCGACAAGATCGTGTTTTGCTCCAGATCCGTCTTGGCGACGACGACGCTGAGCGTCTGATGCACATTGCGCGCCTCGATTTCGGCTACCCGGGAGCTGAGGAAGCTGCGCGTGGCGACGGCGGCCAGCAGGCCGATGGCGAGTGCAGCGCCCAGTACCACCCAGGTCTTGTTGATCTTCGAAAACGGGGGAAAGGGAATTTTCATGATGCTCAGCCGGGCAGGGAAATGGCGTAGCTGAAGTCCTGGTACACGGACTTGAAGGCGGCCAGCAGTTGCCTGAGCACGCTGGTCTCGCCGCTCATGCCCACGCCCAGGGCGATGGCCAGCGCGGCGCAGACGATGGCGTACTCGACGCTGGATTGGCCCTTTTGCGGCCGGCGGCGGAAGCGGGGCCTCATCTGGCGGACTCCAGGCGCGTGATGGTGTTCAGGGCGATGGCCGTGTTGCCCTGGCTGTCGCGGTAAATCACCGCGAGCGCTTCACTGCCGGAGGTCTTGAAAAACAGCGAGGTGGCGCCGCCGGGCGCGCTGGCAGCCGAGTCCGCACGCTCGAGCGTGTAGCCTTGCGCTTCGAGGGCGCGCCGCAAGTGACGGACATTGCTCTCGACGCCCATGGCGTTGCTGACAGTGAGCAACTCGGCGCGGCGCGGGCCATCCACCGAACGCGTTTGCGTCAGCAAGCGCGAGCCGGCAGGAAAGCGCGACAGCAGCCTGTCCGTGGCGCTATCGTGCGGCCCTGGCGCGGCGCCCAGGCGGCTGACGGCAAGCAGGCCGCGCGTACCGCTTCCCGCTGGCTGCAGCTGCACCGTGGCGTAAAATTCGCCCAGCGCCCGTCCCAGCACCAGCGTGCCGTCCCGCGTGTGTTCCGTCAGCGGTTGTCCCAGGCTGGCGCGGAACAGCGCCGCCACCTGGGCCGGCGTCCTGGCGGACAGCACGCCGCGCATGTGCAGCGGCAGGCCATTGACGCGCATCTCGCCACCTGTGGCAAAGGTTTCAATGCCGGCGGGAACAGCGATCACGGGCCAGGCTGTCGGCGCCGACACAGCGGCACCGCAGGGCAGCAACAGCGCCAGTGCCGCGCCTGATAGACGCCGAAGATATTGTTTCGCTGTCATTTCTGCAATCTCCCCTGATGCGGATAAGGTGGATGGCGCAATGCCTACCTGAGTCGGTCGGGCGGCACGACATCGCGCCAGAAGTCGAGCTGGCCCAGCTTCGGACCTTGGATGTGCCCCATTTCCACCAGGGTCACGCTGGCATTGACCACGCCCGCCGCATCGCGCAGCGCCGTGGCGGGAACCAGCAGCTTGCTGTCGAGACGGGACTGCACCTGGGCCGGCGACCCGGCCGCCCAGCCATCGATGGCCACGCTCGTATGGCGCCGGATGGACAGGTCGATGCTGTCAAACGGTTGATAGGCGACGATGCCTGCCGGCAGCTTGGCCAGGCGCACGCTGACGTTGCCCCGGTAAATGCCGCGGCTTGGCAAGCCCAGTTCGTCGGCGGTGTGCAGGCCTGCGGAGGCGCCCGGCAAGCCGTTGAAAGGTGCGCCGTCGCTGGCGGGCGTGAAGGCGCCGGCATGGCTGGCCGCGTTGCCGGGGCCAAAACTGACGGCCACGTCGCTGTTGAAGTCCGCGATCAGGGCGATGCCGGCAGGCCCGCGCCAGAACAGGTTCTGGTGCGCGAGAAAATTACCGGCCGTATCGCCCGTCTTGATGGGGGCGTCCGCATTGCTGAAAAAGCGCCGGCGCACTTCGCCGGCCAGGGCTGCCGGCGGCTTCCAGGCACTCTGCGCATCGTTGTGCGTGATCGCCTCGAAGGTGACGTAGCGGCTGGCCATGCCTGCCTGCGTGGCGATGTCCTGGTACTTGGCGATGAGGGGCAGCAGCAGGTACAGCGGCAACAGGGCGGTAGCGAGCACGAGAAACTCCGTCAGCGCCTGGCCGCGGTCGTGCCTGGGGCGAAAGCTGTGCCGTTTCATGGCCGGCTCTCCGGGCGCGTGATGCGAAAGCCGCCCTCGAGGTAGGGCGCGAAAACGGCGTTCGGCACCAGGGTGTCGAGCCTGGCCTGCGTGGCGCGCAGCTCGATGCCGTTGGGCGAGCTCATTTCCAAGGTCATGCCGGACATGCCTGCTTCGCCGATGGCGTCCAGCGAGGAGAAAGAGCCGCCGCGCGACACGCAGTTCTTGCCCTCCGGGTCGAGCGGATTGGGCCGGACCTCGCATTCCAGGCCGAGGATGACCTTGCGTTCGCCCATGCCCGCCTGCGGGTTCGCTTGCATGGCGGCAGCGAATGCGGCCATGGCCGGGCTGCCGGCCGCCAGGCGCACGATGTCGGCCTTTTGCGCCGCCGTCATCGGCGGCTGGCGGCGCGGCGGCGCGGCGCGCGCCTGTCCCGTGGCATCGCAATGACCGTGCGCCGTCTTTGCCAGCAAATCGACTTCGCAGGTCCCCAGGCTCGATGACAGGCTGGCCTTGCTGGTGCGCGCTTCCATCAGACTGCAATCGCGGGGATCGATGGCATAGGACAGGCCGGCGGCGTACACGATGCTGCGGTTGACGGCCGCATAGGTGTCCAGACGCATGCTGATGACATGTTCGGGCCAGGCGTGTGGCGGCTTCGAGGCGATGCCCCGTTCGCTGTTGCGCTGGACGCAAGCCTGTACTTCCGCGTGCAGGCGGGCCAGGCCGGCCGCGTCGCCGGGCTTGCCGTTCAGGTAGCCGCGCGCGCTGACCAGGTGCACCTTGACGCTGGCGTCGCGCGCCGCCAGCGCTTCGTGGACCATGGGCATTTGACGCACGGCATCTTCTGCCTGCGTGCTGGCCACGGCCGGCAACAGCGCACAAAGCAGGAGGAGCAGGGACAGGCCAAACGGCTTCATCGCGCGCCTCCCATTGCTGTGGCGGCCGCCAGATCGGCCGCCGAGGTCGGCACGAGGCGCACTTGCCAATACGGGTTGAACAGGCTGGCCAGCTCCGTCATGCCATCGTCGCGCCCGCTTGGCCGTTCGAAATACACTTGTGCGGAGGACACTGCCGCCAGCACGGCGTGGGCCGGCTTGCCGTCGATGAGGGCCAGGCGGCCGCCCGGCTTGATGCCGGAGCTGCCATCGGATGTCCTGAGCTGGTCTTTCGCCCGCGTCAGGCGGATGGCGAAGGTCAGGCGCGGCTGCGGGTCCGTCGACGCGTAGGCCAGGGCCGGTACGGCGATGTCGTAAAAGGTGGGCAAACCGCTGTAATGCCAGTCGCTGCTGCTGGCCAGGGCGCTGGCGCGGGGATTGCCAGGGCGCGACTGGCCGTAAGCGGCGCCGCTGTCGTCGGGCGTGCCGTGGGCCGCCGCCTGCGTGCCGTAGCCGAGCGGCATTTCATCGTCGTCGCAGGTGGGCAGGCGAAACAGGCCGTGCGTATGCCAGGACCAGTGGTGCAGCGACGCCGTGTCCATGGCTTTCCACGCGTCGAAGTCGACGAGCTCCGTACCGCCGCGCCGGCGGAACTCCGCCTTGTTGCCCAACAGGCAAGGCAGGTGATTGGCCGAGGTCCAGGAGCGCTGCCGGACGAAGGCATCGCGCTGGGCGGCCGCGAGCGCCGCCTGCTTGAAGCGGCCCCGTTCGGCGCCCGCATACGCGCGGATGAAGCTGCTTCCCTCGAACTGCGTGAACGTATCGGTGATGGGCATGCTGTCGACATGGACGCTGCCGTCGCCCGCATAGTTGGCGTCGGCCACCTGCTGCATCAGCGTTTTACGGGCAGGCAGGATGGTGGCCGCCATGTTCGCCTGCACCCCCTGTAGGACGGCCTTGGCCGCTTCGGATGCCAGCACGCTGGCCTGCGCTGCTTGCTGCGCCACCTGGTCGACGGCTTGCGCGGTATTCCTGGCGGTAGGCAAACTGAGCAGGTAGCAGACGGGGATGTAATCGATCAGCAGCAGCGCCGCCGGCACGGAATAATAGCTGCGGCAGTTGAGGGGCGTGACGTTTTCCGTATGTTTGACGACATGGGCGGACCACGCGGCGATGCTGACGGCTTGCGCGATCATGACCTCGTTGGCCATCAGCGCGCGGTTGGTGTAGGCGTCGAAATTGAGGGCGCGCGCCTGCATGACAGCGGCGCTGTAGGCGACGGCGTCGGCCGTATTGACGAGCTTGGTTTTTTCCGCCGTGAGCTGGCCCGTATTGAAAACGAAGAGCAGGGCGGCCAGGCCGCCCATGAGAACGACAATGCCATAGATGAGCGCCTGGCCTTGCTGGCGGCGTTGCGCGAAGGGGGGCAGGCGGACTGCCTGTAGCGGTGTCATGATGATGTGGATGAGGCGCTCATTGGCTCGCTGGCGGCGGCAGCCTAGTCCTGCTTGCCGGTGGTGGCCTGGTCGCCGTACGTGGACAGGCTGTTCTTCGCCGTGTCCTTGGCGGCGGTCTCGGCCTTGGTGGCGGCCCCGCCGGCCTTGGCGATGGCGGCTGTACCGTTCTTGCCCGACACCTCCATGGCGATGCCGGCCGTCTGGTTGCGTATGGTGGCGCCGAACAATTGATATACGCCGATGGCGGCGACGGCGATCAGGGCCACGATGACGATGTATTCCGTCATGCCCTGTCCCAATTGTTGCCGCATTGACTTGATTTTCCGCATAGCAGGTTTCATTTGAAATACCTTTCAGTTGAGAAAAGACAAACAATGGATGAATAAAAGAAGCAAGCACGCTCATCGTATGGCTGTTTTAATAAGCTGGCTTAATCGATATCAAGCCGACTGAGGATTTACGGGGAAGCGGGGGCGGGATGGACAGGCGTGCGCTGATAAAACAACAGACAATATTGCCAACTGAACGATGCACAGGAGGCGCCATGTCGGACATTATCGAACTGTTGCAATGGCCCGCCATGGCCGCTTCGCTGCTGGCGGCCTGGCTGGTGGGCTCGCGCATGGCCGCGCGACGCCTTGCCGGGTTCTGGGTTTTCCTGTTCAGCAACGTGCTGTGGGTGTGCTGGGGCTGGCAAGACGAAGCCTGGGCCTTGATCGTGCTGAACGTTTGCCTGGCGCTGACGAATGTGCGCGGCATCGTCAAGAACGAGGGGCCGTGACGTCGCTTCCACTTGAATATTGTCAATATGGAATGCTTTTTCGAGGCGGCATACATGCCGTGCCGCCGCCCCGCATCCATTTCAAGGCGGAAAATGGCCATTCTGGCCCGGTAGTTCCGGATATTTGCTGTCTTATATAAGATTCGTCGCCATCGGATACACAAACAGCGGCAGGACAGTCTAAAATACGCGGTGGGCAAGCACGGCGTCACCGCCGGCACACTAGCCGTCCAAAGCAAGGCTAACCGTCCTGTGTTTGGAATGAAGAAAGTTAACCACCAGGCATCACCGCATACAAGGGAATGAACATGGCAACACAAAAATCCAAAATCATCTACACGCTGACTGACGAGGCGCCGCTGCTCGCGACGTATTCCCTGCTGCCGATTATCAAAAAATTCACCGCGCCGGCCGGCGTGGACGTCGTCTCCAGCGATATTTCGGTGGCGGCACGTGTACTGGCTGAATTTCCCGAATTCCTGACGGACGCGCAAAAAGTCCCGAATACCCTGGCTGAACTGGGCAAATTGACCCAGAATCCGGACACCAACATCATCAAACTGCCGAACATCAGCGCCTCGCAAGGTCAATTGATCGCTTGCGTGCGCGAATTGCAAGGCCGTGGCTACAAGCTGCCGGACTATCCGGAAGATGCGAAGACCGAAGAAGAAAAAGCCTTGAAGGCCCGCTACGGCAAATGCATCGGCAGCTCGGTCAATCCAGTCCTGCGTGAAGGCAATTCCGACCGCCGCGCACCGAAGGCCGTCAAGGAGTATGCACGCAAGCACCCGCATTCGATGGGCGAGTGGAGCCAGGCATCGCAAACCCACGTCTCGCACATGCACCATGGCGACTTCTACCATGGCGAAAAATCGCTGACCCTGGAAAAGGCGCGCGATGTCAAGATGGAACTGGTCACGGCTTCGGGCAAGACCATCGTGCTGAAACCGAAGGTTTCCCTGCAAGCGGGCGAAATCATCGACAGCATGTTCATGAGCAAGAAAGCGCTGCTGGAGTTCTACGAGAAGGAAATCGACGACGCCTTCAAGACGGGCGTGATGTTCTCGCTGCACGTCAAGGCCACCATGATGAAAGTGTCGCACCCGATCGTCTTCGGCCACTGCGTGCGCATCTTCTACAAGGACGCGTTCGCCAAGCATGCGGAACTGTTCGACAAGCTGGGCGTCAATGTCAACAATGGCATGAGCAACCTGTACGACAAGATCGAGACCCTGCCAGCGTCGCAAAAAGATGAAGTATTGAAAGATTTGCATGCCTGCCACGCGAATCGTCCGGAACTGGCCATGGTCGATTCGGCCAAGGGCATCACCAACTTCCACTCGCCGAACGACATCATCGTCGACGCGTCGATGCCAGCCATGATCCGTATCGGCGGCAAGATGTGGGGCGCCGATGGCCGTCCGAAAGACGTCAAGGCAGTCATGCCGGAATCGACTTTCGCACGCATCTACCAGGAAATGATCGGTTTCTGCAAATGGCATGGCAACTTCGATCCGAAGACCATGGGCACCGTGCCGAACGTGGGCCTGATGGCGCAGCAAGCGGAAGAATACGGTTCGCACGACAAGACGTTTGAAGTGCCTGAAGGCGGCACCGCCAACATCACCGACCTGGAAACGGGCGAAGTGCTGCTGACGCAAACGGTGGAAGAGGGCGATATCTGGCGCATGTGCCAGGTCAAGGACGCACCGATCCGCGACTGGGTCAAGCTGGCCGTCACCCGTGCGCGCAACTCGGGCATGCCTGCCGTGTTCTGGCTCGATTCCTACCGTCCGCACGAGAACGAAGTCATCAAGAAGGTACAGGTTTACCTGAAGGATCACGACACCAAGGGCCTGGACATCCAGATCATGTCGCAGACGCGCGCCATGCGCTACACCCTGGAACGCGCGTTCCGCGGCCTGGACACCATTTCCGTGACCGGCAACATCCTGCGCGACTACCTGACCGATCTGTTCCCGATCCTGGAACTGGGCACGTCCGCCAAGATGCTGTCGATCGTGCCGCTGATGGCCGGTGGCGGCATGTACGAAACGGGCGCCGGCGGTTCGGCACCAAAACACGTCAAGCAGCTGGTGGAAGAAAACCATCTGCGCTGGGATTCGCTGGGCGAGTTCCTGGCGCTGGCCGTGTCGCTGGAAGACATGGGCATCAAGACGGGCAATGCGAAGGCTAAAATCCTCGCGAAAACCCTCGATGAAGCCACCGGCAAGCTGCTGGACAACAACAAGTCGCCATCGCCACGCACCGGCGAACTGGACAACCGCGGCAGTCATTTCTACCTGGCCATGTACTGGGCGCAAGCCCTGGCAGCGCAGAAGGACGATGCGGAACTGGCGGCGCACTTTGCGCCAGTGGCCAAGGCCCTGGCCGACAACGAAGAAAAGATCGTTGCCGAGCTGAAAGCAGTCCAAGGCAAGGAAACGGATATCGGCGGCTACTACCTGCCCGATCCGGCGAAGACGGAAGCGGTCATGCGTCCTAGCGCCAGCCTGAATGCCGTGCTCGACACCATCTGATGCAGTCCTGACAGGCAGTAAGTTCTTTACCGCCTGACACAAAAAAACGCCGCCGGAAGCGATTCCGGCGGCGTTTTTCATTTCCCCTGCATCTTACTGGTAGTGCTTGTAGACCGTGGTGCTGCCATTGTTCTTGACCAGCAAGACGTCATACGCATCCTTGCGCGGTCCCTCCATGCCTGGCGAGCCCATCGGCATTGCCGGCACGGCCAGGCCCTTCGCCTTGGGTTTCTCGCGCAACAGCTGCTTGATGTCGCCGGCCGGCACATGGCCTTCGATGGCGTAGCCGTTGACGAGGCCCGTGTGGCAGGAGCCGAGCGCGTCGGGAATGCCGGCCAGCTTGCGGTATTGCGCCGGCATCTCGACATTTTTCGCGCGCACGGTAAAACCGTTCGCTTCCAGGTGCTTGATCCATTCGGAACAGCAGCCGCACGAGGCGCTCTTGTAGACTTCAATGACGGGCAGGGCCGCCATGGCGAACGTGGGCAAGCCCAGCATGGCGGCGAAGGCGCCGCGCAGCATGTAATGTTTGATCATGTGTTGCTTTCAGATAAATAAACTCAATCGTGGCCACGTTGATGGCCTGCTTGGGGCGAGCTTGGAATTTATGCGGAAAGCGGCCGCGGGGGCCGGCGCGGGCCGTCGGGAATGAATCCCGGCAGCAAGGTGGCAGTAGTCAGGGCCGCATGTTCCGCTCCGTTGGCGGGCGCGGCAGGCAGGGCGAGGCCGGGCGGCATCAAGGCGCCCAGGCAAAAGAGGGAACAGGCGCCGCATGCGGCATGCTTGGCAGGGGTTTTGCTGTCTTCCGGCGTGCCGGCGCTGTCCGTGATGGCGGATGACTGCGCAGCGTGATGCTGGCAAGCCGCTGCCATCGCGGCGGCAGGCAAGGCAGCGCGCGGCGCGCACGTCCGCATGGCGCCGGCAGCGGCCGCCTGCAGCGGCAGCGCCGCGATCAGCAGCAGGATCAGCCATGTTTTGAAGAGTCTCAGCATCGCCGGAAAGTATAGCATAGGGGGAATTATCGCCAGGAGAGGCTTCCGCTAGCGCGAGGCGGCGGCAAGCACTTTCGATGTGTACATGGCCCGGTCCGCATGGCGCAGCAGCAGTTGCATGGTATCGCCGTCTTCCGGATAGTGGGCCACGCCGATGCTGACGGCGATCTGCAACTGCTGGCCGTTGCCCAGGTGCACCGGTGCGGCCAGGGCCGCATGGATCTTTTGCTCGATCAGGCTGACGTCCGCCGGCGTGGCATTGCTTTCCAGAAGCACGACGAATTCATCGCCGCCCATCCTGGCCAAGGTGTCGGTTTCGCGCATGCAATCGCGCAGGCGATTCGCCACCGTTTGCAGCAGCAGGTCGCCGCAGGCATGGCCGTGGTCGTCGTTGACGCGCTTGAAGTTGTCGAGGTCCAGGAACAGCAGCGACAGCCGGCCTTCCTGGCGGTGCGCGCGGGCGAATGCCGTGTGCAGGCGGTCGTGGAACAGGCGGCGGTTCGGCAAACGGGTCAGCTCGTCATGCATGGCCATGAACTGCATTTGCGTCTGCAACTGCCGGCGCTCGATGGCGATGGCTAGCTGCTTGGCGACAAATTGCAGCAAATCCTGGTCTTGCGCCGTGCCAATGACGGCATCCTGCTCGCCTTGCAAGGCCAGCGCGCCGATGCTGCCCAGCGAGGAATACAGGGGCACGGCCAGCCAGCACGACGACAGGGCGCCGGCCGCCATTTGCAGCGCGGGCGGCAGGCCGGCCAGTTGTCCCGCCTGCAGCAGCAGGGAACGGCCGCTGCGCAGGACTTCGTCGCACAGCAGGCTGGCCAGGGGCGACGTCGGCTGGGGCGCGCTGTCGCCGGCATGGCAGGTCATCAAAGGCTGTGCGCCATGTTCGTCCTGCAGCAGCAAGGTCAGGCTACGCGTGGGCAAGTGTTCTCCGATGATGTGCTGGATGCGGTGCAGCAAGGCGGGCAAGTCCTGCGTCGCCTGCATGGCTTCGGAAATGGCGTACAGCGCGGCCTGTTTTGCCTGCGCCTGTTTCAGCAAGGTGATATCGCGCGCCACGGCCACGCGCAACTGGTCGGCGGCGGACCAGCGGGCTGACCACATGATGTGGGCCAGGCTGCCATCCTTGCGCAGGTAGCGGTTTTCAAAGTGCGTCTGCGCATGGCCATCCATGATGGCGCGCGCGGCCGCCAGGGTACGGGCGCGGTCGGCGGGGGCGACCATGTCGAGCATGAGCTTGCCGATCATTTCCTGCTGCGTATAGCCGAAGATGCGCTCGCAAGCGGTGCTGACGAAGACGAAGCGTCCCTCCACATCGACCATGCACACGGCGTCGAGCAACAAGTCGGTAAAGCTGGCCAGCGGGGCGTGCAGAATCTTGTGTTCCATAGAAAAGCATTCTAATGGACATTCCCGGCAGCGATTCAACTTGTTGCGGCAAGCAAGGTGGACGGCATGAAAATGTTTCATTTACCCGACGCTCATGCTTTGCTGTTTCTTGCCGTTAATGCAGTATTGCCATGCAGTACTTGCCACCACGCCAGATAACGTGACGCAAGGTTTGCCTGGCGCCAGGTGATTGCAAAAAAACTAACCATATCGAACTTTTATGATGCCCCTTTCCGCCACTTGCAAGGTGACAGCGCCATGACCTCCATTTCTCCACTTTCAAGCTGGAACAGCGCCCCGTCGCGGGCCTCCGCCGCCACGTCGAACCGCACGGATGCGTCCGCGCCATCGTCCGCGTCCGCGCCGTCCACCATCGTTGCTCTCAGCCCGGAGAGCGTGAACGGCGGCAGCGCCGCGGGCGCGTTCGTGAAGCCGCCGCTGGTGTGGGAAAGCGCGACGCGCGACAAGGTGAGCGAGGCGATGACGAAGAGTTTCTCGTCATATACGTTTGGCGGCCGCTTCAGCGGCCTGGGCGCAGCCATGCTGGGACAGGTCAAGCTGGGAAACTACAATTTCTCGCAGGCGATGCGGCAGCCGCCGCCGAGCACCACGCCGAATGTCTATGCGGCGTCCGGCATCGCGCCGGGCAGCCTGCATGGCAATGGCGAAGACAGGGTTGCCCTCAGCATCACCACCAGGAGCGGCGTGGAAGTCAAGCTGTCGCTCGACAGCCAGGGCGACGGCCTGGCCGTGAACATGACGACCAGCGGCGAACTCAGCGATGCTGAAGCCAGCGCCTTGGGCGAGCTGGCGAAAGGTTTCCAGGCAGCCATCGACGGCCTGGGGCAGAGCACGCCGAAAATCAAGCTGGAAGGCTTGATGCAGTTCGACCAGCAGGTGCTGGAGTCGGTGAAGCTGCATGCGGAAGTCAAGGTGCGCGGCGAGATGGACGGCGTGCAGACCCTGGACTTCCAGGCCGATGGCGCGCAGCGCAAGGTCAGCTTCAGCGGCGTGGCCGGCTCCCTGGACCTGAAGGTCGACGCCAGCCAACTCAATACGCTGGGCAGCAAGCAGCAGCAGGCCAAGGCGCTGGACAGTTACATGAAGCAGTTCGACCAGGCGGCATCGCGCGGTCATGGCGACGCGGGCCTGGTGGCCATGCTCAAGGACAGCTTTACGGCCTTGTACAGCAATGCCGCCGCGCCGCAAGCGGCCACGGATACGCCCGCGACGGGCAAGTGGCGCCTGGCGGCCGAGGACAAGTCCATCCTGACGGGGCTGGCCGATTTCAGCGCCTCCGTATCGCAGGCCGTGAAATTCAGCAATCCCATGCGCAGCTCGGAAAAGGATGGCTTCAATTACGAAGTGTCGCAAAAGACGGAGCAGGCCGGCGCCAGCCAGGACGAGCGCTCAATCAGGCAGCGGCAGCAATCGAAGCTGAGCGCGAGCTTCCATCAGACGCTGGTCCCCGGCGTGCCGCTGCGCCTGACGGCCAACACGGATTCGCAGAACTATACGTATCACCAGATCGAGGATACGGCCAGCAGCGATGCGCAGGTGGCTTACAAGGATGGCAAGATGGTGACGGCGAGCTTGCGGCAGGAGGGCAATCAGTCCGAGCACGTCATGAAGTATTTCCTGGGCAAGCTGGAATCGGACAAGACCACGCCAGGCAATTATTCCGTGCTGCGCGACTTGCTGCCCGTGCTGGGACCGTACCGGACGGGCGAGGTAGGCATGACGCCCGAGAAGAAGGCGGAGCAGCGCCTGCAGGCGATGCAGACGTTGAGCGACGACGTGCTGCTGCAATCGTATGCGGGCCAGACCATCAGCTTGTGGCAAGCCGATGTGCTGCCGGAAGAGGACGGGACCGCCGCCGCGTAGACACGGCCGCGCCGAATGCAAAAAGCCCGTCTGCGAAGACGGGCTTTTTATTTGCTTGTTGCTTGATCTGGCGCAAACAGTCTATGCCTTGGCCTTGTTTTGCTTGATCCAGTAGCCGACGCCCAGCGCGGCCAGCCACACGGGAATCAGGTAGACGGAGATGCGCAGGCCCGGCGTCAGGTACATGATCACCAGGATGCCGGCCAGGAACACCAGGCACAGGTAGTTGGTGAACGGGTAGCCCAGGCTCTGGAACAGGGTCGTCTTGCCCTCGGCCTTCTTCTGCGCGCGGAAGCGCAAATGGATCCAGCTGATCATGGCCCAGTTGATGATCAGCGCCGACACGACAAGGCCCATCAGCACTTCGAACGCTTCGCCCGGCATGAAGTAATTGACCACCACGCAGGCGCCCGTGGCCAGCGCGGACACGCCCAGCGCCACCAGCGGCACGCCGCGGCGGTTCAGGTGCAGCAGCGCGCGCGGCGCATTGCCTTGCTTGGCCAGGCCGAACAGCATGCGCGTGTTGCAGTACACGCCGCTGTTGTAGACGGACAGGGCCGCCGTCAGCACCACCACGTTCAGGGCCGTTGCCACCAGGTTGCTGTCGAGCGCATGGAAGATCAGGACAAAAGGGCTGCCGCCGGTGACGACGTTTTGCCACGGGTACAGCGACAGCAGGATGCCGAGCGCGCCGATATAAAAAATCAGGATGCGGTAGATGGCCTGGTTGGTGGCGCGCGGAATCGTCGTGCTCGGATCATCCGCCTCGGCCGCCGTGATGCCTACCAGTTCCAGGCCGCCGAACGAGAACATGATGACGGCCATGGCCATCACCAGCCCCTGCCAGCCATTCGGGAAGAAGCCGCCGTGCTGCCACAGGTTGGCCACCGACGCCTGCGGCCCCGCGTCGCCGGAAGCGAGCAGGTAGGCGCCGAAGACGATCATGCCGATGATGGCGACCACCTTGATGATGGCGAACCAGAATTCCATCTCGCCAAATGCCTTCACGTTCAGCAGGCTGATGGCGTTGATGACGCAAAAGAACACCAGCGCAGAGACCCAGGTCGGCACGCCCGGCCACCAGTACTGCACGTAGATGCCGACGGCCGTCAGTTCGGCCATGCTGACGAGCACATACAGCACCCAGTAGTTCCAGCCCGACAGGAAGCCGGGCAGGTGGCCGCAGTATTTGTCGGCGAAATAGCTGAAGGAGCCGGCGACGGGTTCGTCGACCACCATCTCGCCCAGCTGGCGCATGATCAAAAAGGCGATGACGCCGGCGATGCCATAGCCGAGCAGCACGGAAGGGCCGGCCATCTTGATGGTTTGCGCGATGCCCAGAAACAGGCCGGTGCCGATGGCGCCGCCCAGGGCGATGAGCTGGATGTGGCGGCTTTTCAGGCCGCGCTTGAGCTCTTGTGGTTCGGTATTCCCGACTGCCGTCATATGTTTTATCCTGTTTTTACGGGGCTGAGGTCGCTGATTCTAAAGCATGCACGGGCAAATCAGGAGCGAAATGCATGTTGCACTGCGGAGGCGCAAGAAAAGCCCCGCATCTTCGCCGAACGGCACGCAAAACGGCGGCCCGGGCGACGCTTTACGCGGCAGCCGCGACGATGGCCGGTTCGTACACGGCCAGGAACTCGGGCGGCAGGCGGCGCGCGCGGCCGCTGCTCAATTCGATGCAGATCAAGTCCCAGCGTCCGCGCACGACGGTGGCGCCGTCGCTGTCGCGCACCAGCTGGAAGCGCCGCTCCATGCTGGAACGCCCGTCGCTGGCGCACAGCCAGGTGGCCAGGGTCAGCGCTTCACCGGCCCGCGTCGGCAGCAGGTAATCGTATTCGCCGCGGCGTATCGCCATGGCCCGGTCCAGGCGCCGGTAATCGTCGAGGTCCAGCCCCAGGGTAGTCGAGTGGTGCCAGGCGATATGCTCGCACCAGCGCACGTAGACGGCGTTGTTCGTATGCTGCAAGCCGTCGATGTCGCCCGGTTCGGGCGTGACGGGCAGGGTGTGGGCGTGCGGATAATCCCAGTTCAAGTGCGCTCCTTTCGATGCGGTGGCGGCTGATTGTACGTGCAGACGGCGCTTTCTGTCTGCGGCGCACGCCTGGAAAAACACTGTTTTTCACCTTGATGTATGATGCATCATAATTTGACACAGTTGAAGAACACCCATGAACCATCCCCTGGACAGCCTGGTGCACGTCAATCTGGGCAAGTCCGTGTACGCGATGCTGCGCGAGGCGCTGGCGGCCGGGCGCTACCAGCCGAACGACCGGCTGCGCATCCGCGAACTGGCGCTGCAGCTCGGTACCAGCGTCACGCCCGTGCGCGACGCGATGCTGCAGCTGGTGCAGGAAGAGGCGCTGGTGCTGCGCTCGCCGCGCGACTTCCGCGTGCCCGTGCTGAGCGTGGCGCGCTACCTGGAAATCCGCGCGCTGCGGCTGGAACTGGAAGGGCTGGGCGCATTCGAGGCGGCGCAGCGCATTGACGACGCCACCCTGGCCGACCTCGAACGTTTGCTGCAGGCGAACGAAGAGGCGATTGCGCGGCACGACCTGCCGGCGGCCCTGCAATGCAACCAGGCGTTTCACCTGGGCCTGTCGCAGGCGGCCGGCATGCCGACGTTAAAACGCTTCGTCGACCACCTGTGGATGCAGACGGCGCCCCTGATCGCCGCCGGCTACGCCAGCTTTTCGCCCGACATGCGCGTCGGCCACCACCACGCCATCATCGCCGGGCTGCGCCAGCGCGACGGGGCGGCCGCGCGGCGCGCCATCGAACAGGACATCCTCGACGGCGGCACGCAGATGCTGGCCTATGTGATGCGCCAGGAGCGCATCCATGCCGGCGCACCAGAACAAGACAAGGAAGCACATGACGCAGAACACACGCAAGACTGAACAGAAAATTGAACAGAAAACGGCCATCGTCACGGGCGCCAGCCGCGGCATCGGCCACGCCGTGGCCGAGCGCTTCCGCAGCCTGGGCTGGCGGGTCATCACCGTCTCGCGCAGCCCGATTCCGGGCGGCTGCCCGCGCAGCCAGGAGCACAACACGCATGTGTGCATGGATTTGTCGGACCTGAGCCAGATCGGGCAGATGGTCGATACTCTGCGCCCCATGCTGGGCGACTCGAAATTGCACGCGCTGGTGAACAACGCGGGCGTGTCGCCGAAGGGGCCGGGCGGTTCGCGCGTCAATTCGCTGACCACCGACATGCAGACCTGGCAGGAAATGTACAACACGAATTTCTTTGCACCGCTGGCGCTCACGCGCGGCTTTGCGCAGGAATTGTCGAATGCGCACGGCTCCGTCGTGAACCTGTGCTCGATCGCCGGCTACCGCGTGCACCCGTTCGCCGGCTCTGCCTACGCCAGCTCGAAGGCGGCGCTGGCCTCGCTGACGCGCGAAATGGCCAACGACATGGCGCCGCTGAACGTGCGCGTGAACGCCATCGCGCCGGGCGAGATCGACACGGCGATCCTGTCTCCGGGTACCTCGCACATCGTCGACACGCAAATCCCCCTGCGCCGGCTGGGCACGACGGCCGAAGTGGCGGATCTGGTGGAATTTTTATGCAGCGAGCGCGCCTCGTACATCACGGGCGCCGAGATTCCCATCGACGGCGGCCAGCGCATTTAACTGACAAGGAAGATCGCATGACACGACATATCGGCATCGTCGGCTGCTCGGCCGAAGGCGCGGCCCTGTGCTACCGCACGATTTGCGAAGAGGGCGCGCATGCGCTGGGCGCGTATGAACATCCGGAAGTGACGCTGCATACGCCGCCGCTGGCGCGCTATGTGGCTTGCCTGAACGGGGGCGACCTGGCCGGCGTGGCCGAACTGATGCTGGTGTCGGCGCACAAGCTGGCCGCGGCGGGCGCCGATTTCCTGATCTGCCCCGACAATACCATCCACCAGGCATTCGAGCTGATGGTGCCCCGTTCGCCGCTGCCCTGGCTGCATATCGCGGACGTGGTGGCCAGCGAGGCGGCTGCGCGCGGTTACCGGCGCGTGGGCTTGACGGGCACGCGCTGGCTGGTCGACAGCGCCGTGTATCCGGACAGGCTGGCCGCGCGCGGCATCGATTGCGTGCGTCCGGGCGAGGACGAGCGCAGCGAAATCAACCGCATCATCATGGAGGAGCTGGTGCCGGGCGTGGTCAAGCCGGACAGCGTGGCGCGCTTCCAGGCCATCATCGCCGGCTTGCGCGAGCAGGGCTGCGACGCCGTCATCCTCGGCTGCACGGAAATCCCGCTGATCATCGGCGACGCCAATTCGCCGCTGCCGACGTTGGACTCCACGCGCTTGCTGGCGCGCGCGGCCCTGCGCCGGGCGGTGGCGACCTGACTATTTGTCCAACTGCGCCTGCAGTGCGGCCACCACCAGTGCGTGGTCGTCCGCCTGCGCCAGGCCGGACACGGTGACCGTGCCGACCAGCCCCACGCCCCGTATCAGCAGGGGAAACGCGCCGCCGTGGCCCGCGTACTCGATGTCGTCGAGGTATTTCACGTCTTCGAAGGTGCTGCCGCGGCTTTTATACGAGATGCCCATGTAGTAGGAGCTGCGGCAAAAGCGCTGCACCGTGTTGTTCTTGCGGCGTATCCAGTCCGCCTGGTCCGCCGTGGCGCCCGTCATGGCGTGGTGGAACAGGACCTGGCCATTGCGCGTGATGTTGACGGTGACGGCCTTGCCCCGCTTGCGCACTTCCTCGACGATCCACAGGCCCACGGCCAGCGCGGCGTCGTTGTCGAAGCGTTCGAATTGCAGGGATTCTTCCTGCTGCGCCAGGGTTTGCAGCAAATCGGCGTAATGATCCATCGTGGAGGCGGGTGGTAGTGGCTGGAAGCGCTACTGTAGCGCACCATGGGGGCTTTTTGTGTAATGCGGCTAAAATAGGCGGCATGAACCTGTCCCTGTTTGCCGATGAAGACCAGGCTCCGGCCGGCCCCGCGCCGCTGGTGCCGGGCTCGTCCGCGTCTGTCCTGCTGCGCGGTTTTGCGCTGCCGTATCTGCCCGAGCTGCTGCCGGCGCTGGACGCCATCGTGCTGGCGGCGCCCCTGCGCCACATGGCCACGCCGGGCGGCTTGCGCATGTCCGTGGCCATGAGCAATTGCGGCCCCCTGGGCTGGATCACGGATGGGCGCGGCTACCGCTATGCACGGCTCGATCCGGCCAGCGGCCTACCGTGGCCGCCCATGCCGCCCGTGTTCCTGCGCCTGGCGCGGGAGGCAGCGCAGGCGGCCGGCTATCCGGGCTTTGTTCCCGACGCCTGCCTGGTCAACCGCTATGCACCCGGCGCCCGCATGGCCCTGCACCAGGACCGCGACGAATGCGATTTCACGGCGCCCATCGTTTCCGTCTCGCTCGGTTTGCCGGCCACCTTTTTGTTCGGCGGCGCCGAGCGCAGCGACAAGGCGGCGCGCATCGCGCTGCTGCATGGCGACGTGGTGGTGTGGGGCGGCGCCGACCGCCTGCGCTTCCACGGCGTGGCGCCGCTGAAGGAGGGCGAACACGTGCTGCTGGGCGCGCAACGCATCAATTTGACGTTTCGCAAGGCTGCCTGAGCTGGCGCCACGGCGTGGCCGGCTTGAGGATGTAGTGCGCATGCACATAACGCCACGGAATGGCCAGGTAGACCAGCACCACGAACGCGCATTCAAACGCGGTTGCCGCGGTGGCGGGATCGATCTGGCCATTCAGCCATTGCGGCAGCGGCACGAGCAGCAGCCAGATGGTCTTCCACAGCGCCTCCCACAGCAGCAGGGGCAGCATCTGCAGCGGATAGCGCAAGCCCAGCAAACATAGCAGCGAAAACGCGGCCAGCATGCAGTTGACGGTGCCCCGCGCCAGTTCCCACGGCGCGTGCGGCGTGACGATGCCGGGCCACAGCACGCTGCCCAACCCCAGGACAACCAGCAGATACATGGCGCGCAGCGCATACAGACGGGCGGTCGATACGGTATTCATGGTGGTTCTCCAGTTTATGGGTTGGCAACGACAGGGTTTACTCGACTTCCTTGAGAATGGTCTCCAGGCTGCCCAGGCGCGCCTGGATCTGCGCCACGGAAGCGTTCAGCGCGGCCAGCGAAACGGCCGTTTCCGCCTGCGCGGCGGCCATGGACTTGGCCAGCTCCTGGTAGGCGCCGTCCTGCGCCAGCCGGGCGCGCGCCTGCACGATGCCGGACGTATATTTGAGGGCGAAGATGATGACGGCGGCCGTGCAGGGGAAGAAGAAGGCGGCGAAAAAGATATTTTCAGACATGATGACCTCTACAGTTCAGGATTAATCCGGGTTGGGGGTGAGCGTGGACGCCGCAGCGGCGATGCTGGCCGGCGTCAGCAGCAATTCAAATGGGCTGGCCTCGAAGTAATTGAGGGCCTTGCCGTCATGCGACAGTTCCAGCTGGCTGGTGACGAGTCCCGCGTGTTCCAGCTTTTGCAGGTGCAAATGCAGCAGGGGCCGGCTGATGCCCAGGTCGCGCGCCAGTTGGCTGATGTAGTTGCGCCCGCCGCTGCTTAGCGCCGCGATGATGCGCAGCCGGTGCGGATTGTCGAGCGCCGCCAGCATGGCCAGCAAGCGGTCGCCGGTGGGACGGAGTGTATTTGTATCTTTCATGTGTCAACATTATCTGACATGTGTTAGCGAGTCAAGATAAATTATTTGCCGCATTAATGCAAGATACTTGCAAATGCAGCGCTTTTTCTCCATGATATGCAACTTGTTTGCATATGGAGCCATGACATGAAGCGCGATTCCCTTTCTTCGCCCCTGCCCGACGTGGCGGCCGGCCCCCATCTGGGCCACCCCTTGCCATTGGAATGGGTCGGCATGCAGGGCATTGCCTTGCCGCTGTGGCTGGAAGAGGGCGGGCAGGCGCAGCAAGTGCATGCGTGGGCCGACGTGCAAGTCGATCTGCCCGATCCGCACGTGAAGGGTATCCACATGTCGCGCCTGTATCTGCTGCTCGATGCCTTTGCCGCCGCGCAGCCGCTCGATGCGGGCGCGCTGGCCGCCGTGTTGCGGCGCATGGTGGACAGTCACGCCAACTGCGGCAGCACGCAGGCGCGCATCGCGCTGGCGTTTCCCGTGCTGCGGCGCCAGCCGGCGCTGCTGACGGCGGGGCTGGCGGGATGGAAATCGTATCCCGTGCGCCTGCAAGCCAGTGTTGCTCAGCAGGGTTTTGCCCTGTCCCTGACGGTGGAGATCGGCTACTCGTCGACCTGTCCGTGCTCGGCGGCGCTGGCGCGGCAATTGCTGGCCGACGAATTTGCGGCGCGGTTCCGGGAAGGGGCAATCGATGGCGCGGCCGCGCGCGACTGGCTGCAGGAACATGCAAGCCTGGCCACGCCGCACAGCCAGCGCAGCACGGCGACGGTGACCGTGCCATTGACGGAACAGGCTGAGCTGGACCTGTTTCCCCTGATCGACCGGGTGGAAGCGGCGCTGGCGACGCCCTTGCAGACGGCCGTGAAACGGGCGGACGAACAGGCGTTTGCGCGCTTGAATGGTGCTAACCTGATGTATGTGGAAGACGCGGCCCGCCGCGTGCAGGCGGCACTGGCGCTACATTATGCGCAGCCGCGTGTTACCGTACGGCATATGGAAAGCCTGCATCCGCACGATGCCATGGCGCAGGCGGGCCAGCTTGCCTGAGCTTTTCACTCAACCACCGTGGAGGAAGACCGCATGCCGGAGAAAATCACGCAGGAGCCTGGCGAAGACAGCCTGGAAGAGGAGCTGGAGCGCGAGCGGCGCGAGCATGCGCTGATCGATGAGGAAAAGCTGGGCATGGACGAGCTGGAAGAGGAGCATTTGAAGCGGGAACGCCAGCCGGGCGCGCCGGCGGGGCGCTAGCGCGCATGCGCTGCATCAGCGCTGGCATCGCGCCGCGCTGCCCGGTACAATTTCGCTTTGTTCTTCTCCCCCAACCCCGGAGGCCCATGAAATACCGCGCATTCTTCCCGTTCATCCTCGGCCTGACAGGCGCCGTCCTGGCCGCCTCGCAAGCCCAGGCCGCCACCATCTGCACCGCCATGGCCGACGCCAAGACAGGCGCCGTCCTGCTGCAGGAGGGCAATTGCATCGACCGCGTCACCCCCGCCTCCACGTTCAAGATCGCGCTTAGCCTGATGGGCTATGACGCCGGCTTCCTCAAGGATGAGCACAAGCCCAGCCTGCCATTTCGCCAGGGCTATGTGGACTGGGGCGGCGAAGCGTGGCGCCAGGATACGGACCCGTCGCGCTGGATGCAGTATTCGGTGGTCTGGTATTCGCAGCAGATCACGCAGGCGCTGGGCGCCGAGCGCTTCCAGAAATACGCCAAGGCTTTGCGCTATGGCAATGCGGACGTCTCGGGCGACCCGGGCAAGGACAACGGCCTGGAGCGCTCGTGGATCAGCTCTTCGCTGAAAATCTCGCCGCTGGAACAGCTGGGCTTCTTGCGCAAGCTGGTCAATTACCAGCTGCCCGTGACGAAACAGGCGATGCAGGCGACCCACAAGTTGACGCGCCTGGACGACCTGGACGGCTGGCAAGTGCATGGCAAGACGGGCGCCGCCTTCCCGCGCAAGGCCGATGGCAGCTTTGATGAAGCGCACGGTTACGGCTGGTTCGTGGGCTGGGCCAGCAAGGGCGAGCGCAGCATCGTGTTCGCGCGCCTGGTGCAGGACGAGCAAAAGGGTCAGCAGTCCGCAGGCTTGCGCACGCGCGCAGCGATGCTGAAAGAATTACCGGCCCTGCTGGAGCAGGCGCAGAAGTGACGGCCAGCTTCGTCGCCGCCACCTTCATCGCGACCGAGGGAGACTACCTGGAAGCCGTCATCGAGGTGGACGGCCAGCGCCTGCACGTAATGGACGAGTTCGGCGGCGCGCAACTGGCCGCCGGCACGCAAGTCCAGCTCGAATTGTGGCCCATGGCCAGCGAACTTGACGACTGGGACGCCATCTTCCGCGCCAATCCCGGCCGGGAAAAGCGCCTGGTGCGCCTCGATGGCTGGCGCTACCTGGCGCTCGGCGTCGTCACCCAGGTCGATCCTGTCGTCTGCGATTGCGGCTTGCTGCAGCTGGATAACCCGTTTACGACGCATGACGCGCGCTGCGTGGGCGCGTATGTGGGCGTCACCTTGGCGCGCCTCGATGCTTGCCTGGCGTAAATTCCGGCCCGCTTTGTTGCCCGCCCTATATACTTGCTGAAACGGATAATCCGGCATCAGACAAGGTTACAAGCATGGCATCAGGCATGGAGCAGTTTCAGGAAAAAGCACGGCAGGCGTTCATACGGGCGCGCGCGCAGGCAGTGCGCGTGGCGGGAGTGGCGTGGATCAAGGCAGTGGCGCTGTACCGGCGCGGCCACGCGCACCTGATGACCTTGCCGCCCGTGCGGCGCGCGCTGGTGCTGGCCTTATGGTCGTTCCTGGCCCTGCTGGTGCTGACGATCGCCTACATGCTGCTGCTGATTCCCCTGACGCCGAGCATCCACGACTTGCGCCAGGCGCGCGCGGCCGCGCCGACCACCATGGTCAGCGCCGACGGCAAGGAACTGGCCCGCTTCGACCAGGGCTTGCAGGAGCGGGTCACGTTAAAACAGATTTCGCCGAACGTGATCAGCGCGCTGATCTCCACGGAAGACCACCGTTTCTACGAACACCATGGCATCGACTTCACCCGCACGGCCGGCGCCATTTTGCATACGGCAGGGGGCAACCCCCAGGGCGGTTCCACCATCACGCAGCAGCTGGCGCGCAATATGTTCCCCGAGGAAATCGGCCGCTCGCGCAACCTGAACCGCAAGCTGAAGGAATTGATCACGGCTCTGAAAATCGAGGCCACCTACAGCAAGACGGAAATCCTGGAAGCCTACCTGAACACGGTTCCTTTCCTGTACAACACCTACGGCATCGAAATGGCGGCCCGCACGTATTTCGACAAGCCAGCGTCGCGCCTCGATATCCTGGAAAGCGCCACCCTGGTCGGCATGCTCAAGGGCACGAATTACTACAATCCCGTCGGCAATCCCGAACGTTCCCTGCAGCGGCGCAACGTGGTGCTGGGCCAGATGCGCAAGCATGACGTCATCGACGAGGCGCGCTACAAGCAGCTGATCAAGCGTCCGCTGCGCCTGCATTTCGAGCGCCAGAGCGAGCGGGCGCAGTCGGACAGCCATTTCACGGCCTATGTGCGCAAATGGCTGATCGACTGGGCCGACGAGAACGACTACAACCTGGAACTCGATGCGCTGGTGGTGCACACCACGCTCGACTATGACTTGCAGCAGGCGGCCGAGCGCGCCGTCGAGCGCCAGGCGAATGCCTTGCAGGCGATCGCCGACGTGGAATGGAGCCGCGCGGGCGTGCCGTCGTCCACCTCGACGGGCATGTACGCGGGCATGCAGGGCGGCAGCGTGCCCTTCGATTATTTCTGGAAATCGCATCCGGCCCTGCTCGACGCCTTCGTGCGCGAGTCGGGCGACTACCGCAAGCTGACGGCGGCCGGCGGCACGCCGGACGAGGCGCTGGCGCAGCTGAAGGGCGACCGCGCCTTCATGGCGTCCCTGCGCAAGTCGAAGACGCGGCTGGAAGCGGGCTTTGCGGCCATGGACCCGGCCACGGGCGCCGTGCGCGCCTGGGTGGGCAGCCGCGACTTCGCGCGCGAACAATTCGACCACGTGTCGCAGGCGGCGCGCCAGCCCGGTTCCACCTTCAAGCCCATCGTGTACGGCGCGGCGCTGGAAAAGGGACTGAGCCCTGACCATGTCTACCGCGATGCCGTGATGGACATCAAGGCGGCCGACGGCACGAAATGGCGCCCGACGGACATGAGCGGCACGACGGGCCGCGACATGACCATGCGCGACGGCCTCGTCTACTCGAAAAACACGATCACGGCGCAAGTGATGCAGGACGTCGGCTTGCCTCCGATCATCAAGCTGGCGCGCGCGCTCGGCATCCGCGACAGCAAGCTGGAAAAAGTGCCGTCGCTGGCGCTGGGCACCAGTCCCGTCACCTTATTGGAAATGGTTAACGCCTACGCCAGCATCGCGGCGCAGGGCGAAGCCCGTCTGCCGTTCGTCGTCACGCACATCACGGACCGCGAAGGCAAGGTCATCGCCCGTTTCGGCGAAGACAAGCCCAAGCGCGCCATGCAGGCCGAATCGGCCGCCACCTTGACGGACATGATGCGCGGCGTGATCGACCGCGGCACGGGCACGGCCATCCGCAGCCGCTTCGGCATCCGCTCCGATGTGGCCGGCAAGAGCGGCACCACGCAAAACAATGCGGACGGCTGGTTCATCCTGATGCACCCGGAACTCGTCGGCGGCGCCTGGGTGGGTTTCAACGACGCGCGCGTCACCATGCGCAGCAACTACTGGGGCCAGGGCGGCCACAACGCCGTGCTGGTGGTGGGCGACTTCTTCAAGACGGCGCTCGACACGGGCAAGCTGTCGCGCGACGCCATCTTCCCCGGCGGTAAGCCACCGCCGCCGCTGCGCCATGTGGAACCGGTCGAGGAACCGCAGGATGAACCGGTGGAAGAGCCGGGCGATCTGCTGCAGGAAGGCGCGCCGCCGGCGCCGCTGGCCGTGCCGGTGGAAGAGGGCGGGCAGGAGTCGCATGGCAAGGCCGTGCCGGAACCCGTTCCGGCCCCGTTGCCGCAGCCCGCGCCTGTTCCGCAAGGCTAAGCGGCCGTCTACAGGACGACGATTGTGACCATCGCATTCAGGCATGGCGACACGCTTGGCGACATCGGCTACGAGGTGCTGCTGCATTCGCTGCTGTCCACCGTGGCCGTGCGCCTGGAAGGGGGCGAGTGGGGCTCGCGCTTTCCCTGCATCATGCTCAAGTTGTACCGGGGACGGCTGGACGCCGCCGATGCCGCTGCGGCCTGCGCCGAGTGGCGGGACATGCAGGCTGGCCTTGCCGCCTTGCCGCCGGGGCAGCTGGTGTGGGATTTCAATGACCTTGCCAGCCGGCCGCCGTGGGGCGAGGCCGTCGGCCCCGGGGTCACTTCCATGGCGGATTACCACGTCACCACTGGCGGCCTGCCCCTGCTCGCCGTCATGGGCGATTGCCTTGCCGCCTCGAGCGCCGCGGGCGGCACGCTGGAGATCATTCCTTTCGACGGGCTGGCGCCGTTTTACTATGTGAATTGATACAGGACTACGATGGCAGCGAAGCCCACCTTGCGCCTGATACTGGGTGACCAGCTCAATGCCCGCCATCGCTGGTTTACCGACGTCGACGACGCCACCATCTACGTCTTGATGGAAGTGCGTCAGGAAACCGATTATGTGCTGCACCATGCGCAGAAAATACTGGCCATCTTCGCGGCCATGCGCGACTTGGCGCGCCAGCTGCGCGAGGATGGCCACACCGTCCATTACATCGCCATCGGCGACGCGGAAAGCAGGCGCTCAATACCGGAGAATATCGAAGCGCTGGTCCGCCGCCATGACGCCGGGGCGGTCGAGTACCAGGCGCCCGACGAATGGCGCCTCGACCAGCAGCTGTATGAGGCCGGGCGAAGCTCGGCGGTCCGGTGGTTGATGGTCGACAGCGAGCATTTCTATACGGCCCGCAACGAGGCGGCCGATATTTTCGCCGGGCGCAAGCAATGGCTGATGGAGTTTTTCTACCGCCAGATGCGCGGCACGCACCAGGTGTTGATGGAAGACGCAAAAAAACCCGTCGGCGGCCAGTGGAATTTCGATCACGATAACCGCAAGCCCTGGCGCGGCACGCCCGCCGAGCCGCAAGACCCGCGCACCGTGCATGACCATTCCCGCCTATGGGAAAGCATCGTCGCCGCCGGCGTGAAAAGCTTCGGCGCGCCCCATGCGGACCGGCTGGCATGGGCGCTGAACCGGAATGAGGCGCTGCAGCAGCTCGATGCCTTCATCGAGCGGGCCTTGCCGCATTTTGGCGATTTCCAGGATGCCATGAGCAGCAAGGCATGGCGCTTGTTCCACTCCCTGCTGTCGTTCGCGTTGAACGTGAAAATGCTCAACCCGCGCGAAGTCGTCGACAGGGCGCAGGCCGCCTATCACGCCGGCCATGCTCCCCTGGCCGCGGTCGAGGGCTTCATCCGCCAGATATTGGGCTGGCGCGAATATGTGCGCGGCGTCTACTGGGCGCAGATGCCCGGGTATGCCGAGAAGAATTTCTTTGGCCATGCGCGTGCGCTGCCATCCTGGTTCTGGAACGGCAAGACGAAGATGCATTGTTTGTCGCAGGCGATCACGCAGTCGCTGGAGCAGGCCCATGCGCATCATATCCAGCGCCTGATGGTGATCGGCAATTTCGCGCTGCTGGCCGGCCTCGATCCCGCCGAAGTGCATGGCTGGTACCTGGGCATCTACATCGACGCCTTCGAATGGGTGGAGCTGCCCAATACCGTCGGCATGAGCCAGTTCGCCGATGGCGGCCTGCTGGCCACCAAGCCGTATGTCTCCAGTGCCGCGTATATCGACCGCATGGGCGATTACTGCAAGGGCTGCCATTACGACAAGAAGGCGCGCACCGGCGAGCGCGCCTGCCCGTTCAATGCCCTGTACTGGGATTTTTTCCACCGCAACGCCGATACGCTGGAGCGCAATCCCCGCATCGGCATGGCGTATCGCCAGCTGGAGAAGATGGACGAGGAAACAATCGCCGCTTTCCGCCAGCAGGCGGCCGCCATGCTGGACAGGCTCGATTCACTGTAAGCCTGCGCCATTTCCCCACAGGGTAATTCGTGAAGTTGCCGTACGGGCGCTTGCCATCGGCCGATGGCGCAGGCCAGTAGATTAGATGATGGGAACCGGCGTCAAATTGCAGAGTGACGTCGGCAGTCTGGCTACCATTTGGGCTGACGTGACCAACGCAGCACTGTGGCAAGCCTGATTTTCACCGTATATTCCCCTCCCGTTTCATGCTCCAGCCACAGGACACCGTCCTCCATGCTGACCCACGCATCGACTATGCGCGTGTCGAACGGCATCGCCGTGTCTTTTATATCAATCTTCACTCGTCCAGAATCGACATCGAGCGACCTTAATACCCGCGTCGTTCGCTGTGTGAACTCGATGACGTATGAAGTCCTTATATTTTTACTCATCAAAAATGCTCATTCAGGTGCTGTCTTTTTTAAATATTACTATATAAAAATTTTTCGCCGCACACGAAAACGGACACATGAATAATTTTCCGGTTATAAAAATTGTCTGACGGAAACATTTCTTATGCGGAATAAATAAAAATTCCAGGCTGGATAGGTATTGCATACATCTTGGAAAAAATAATTTCCAATCTTTATTATTTTCTCGAGAAAACATATTGATATTTATTTTTTTATGATTGATTTTATACTATGTTTTTATTTTGATATAAATCAATGTTCTTGATGTATTGATTTGAGGATAGATTCTTACTGCTAGGATACAAGCTCATCCTTGATATCGATGAGCGAGTAATGCTTGAGAATAATGAAAATTTCATGATGGAAAGAATTTTTTCCGGTGATCCATCGGTATTTCATACTCTTTATGTCAAATATCATATTCCTATACGAATGTTGGTCAGTCATCATATAGATCATGAACAAGATATCGATGATGTGGTGCAGATTATCTTTCTCAATGCATTTCAATGGTTTAAAGGATGCTGTAACGATTCGGCATTTTGTTCGCGGTTATATTCAATTGCCATGAATAGTATTAAAAAATATTATCGTCATGAGGCAGGGGTTGAATCAGGTGCGGATTATTCAATCGATGGCGTAAATAATGCCTTCGCTGCACTAGATATTTTCAATGAAAATAATCCTGAGGAAATATGTAGTGCAATGGAAACTGGGCTGGAGATTGCTCGAATCATCTCTGATTTGCCGCCGCTGTTGAAAGAAGCATTATTGCTGCGTGAGAATGACGGTATGCGTTACGACGAAATTGCAATAAGGATGGGATGCCCTACGGGAACAGTGCGAAGCCGTATCCACAGGGTCAGGGCAGAGATACGCAAGAGGGTGGAAACGGATGTTTGAATGCGGCCTCCAGAATTGCGGTTGCCTGAGGTGTAAAGATGCAATGATTTGTCCCATACTTAACATAAATTTACATGGTAAATGAAAATTACATCAGTGGACTGGCGCAAGAAGAACTTGATCGTCGAAGACGGATCGATGCATTGACCGCACAAAAAATAGATGTCGCGATTATTTTCCAGGAAATGCTTGGTACCGCCGTGGCAGCAAAATACCTGCGAACAAATGGTGTGCCGCTATCTGTCGCATTGCGTGTGTTGATCCATGCTCGCAGAAAAGACCCATCGCCACCCAAAATGATTGGAATCGAAGATGGGCCTGCCAATTGTTTTCAGTCCAAGCAGACCGGGACAAGGGGAAAATCAGATTGAGCAGGCTTGAAAACAAGCTGCTATGCGTCGCAATGCGAGGACAATTGTCACGCTTCGGTACCGCATCGCACGGCGATGGGGCATGCTCGTCTACTGGATAGTAATTGGTCGGGGAGTGCCGTAGGTACTCGACAGGAGGCTACGCTTCAGACCGTATTGCGCCGCAAGCCCGCTTCCCGCACGAACACCTGCAGCGCGGGCATGGTCTGCTGGTGCAGCGCTTCCAGTTCCGTGCGCAACGTGGGTGTGATGGTCAGGCTGCCGTCCGCCTGGCGGTGCAGGGGCAGGCCCAGCGCTTGCGCCATTTCCACCGGATAATTCGTAAAATTGCCGTAGGGCCGCTTGCCGTCGACGGACGGGGTAGGCCAGTAGCCTTCGGCCAGGTAATCCCCGGGCGCGCCCATGCCCAGCATTTCCAGCGATAGCCACGACTGCTGGCGCAGCAGTTGCAGGTGCCGGGTGGTAAACGTGAACGACGCTTTGCCGTTGGCATAGCTGCCTGGTTTCAGATTCGCCATCTGCACGAAGTGGGGCAGCAGCTGTGCCGCTTCCATCAGCCGTTGCGCGGCCAGCGCCGCATCCTGGCTGGCGATGGCTTGCATGGCCAGTTCCAGGGTGTCGCCCTTGCCCAGCGGGTACGCGGGATTGAGCATGGGCGCGCCGCTTTCCACGGGCGACCAGCCGATGCTGAAACGCCGTATCAGCGCCAGATGGTGCACATTGAGCACCTTGGGCAGCGGGGAGTCCAGGGTGGCCAGGATGCGTCGGCGTACGGCGCGGGGCAGCTCGTTGTCGGCCGCGCGCGCGAGCACGGGCGAGCACAGCAGAGCGCCGGCGAGGCGCAACAGCTGGCGCCGCATGGGCTGGATCAGTCGCCGCATTATCGCGCCGTCAAGTCCTGGCGCTGGAATTCGATGCGGTTTTCCTTGTAGTCCCACTTGGTGTAGGGACCGAACACGCGCCGGTTTTCCTTGCTGTCGGCATTCGATTGCTCGCGCTTCATGCGCCGCACGAGGGCGGTATCGACCAGCGGCTCGGTCGTCGTGCCGAACACCTCATGGCGCACGCTTTGCTTGGCGTCGGCGCCGCGCGAAATGATGGTGAGCTTGCGCGTGGCGGGATCGAAGTACAGGCGCATGGCAAACGTGTTCATGTCCTGCAGATACAGGCCATCGTCGCGCCATTGGGCATAGAAATAGTCGCCGCAGACGGCCTTCGGTTCGCGTTTCCATTCGCAGGCGAGCAGGATCAGCAGGTGATGGTCATCGAGCTGCTTGATCGACACACGGGCCTTGGAATAGCCCCAGTTGCTGGGCGGCACGGTCTTCGACGAGAGCAGATTGTATTCGCCCACGAGGTTGGGCATGGGCGCTTGCGCGAAGGCGGCGGTGCAGAGGGTCAAGGCGGCTGCCGCTGCGGCGCCGCGTATCGAGGAAAGTGTCGTCATGATGGCCATAAAGAAAAGTTGCCATATTATAGATGGCAACTTGCCAAGATGGCGGCACGCTTGCGCAGCGCGCCGGTTATTACTTCAGCTTGCTCAATTCCGCTATGTCGATCTTGACGACCTTGTCGCCCACGGCGTCCACCAGGGTCTTGAAGTGGGGCGTCGCTTCATGCGCCGTGTGGGCTGCCTTGTCCGTCCATTCTTCCAGCATGATGAAGCGCGTGGGAATCTTGTTGTCGAGGTGCAGTTCATAGCGCAGGCAGTCGCTTTCCGCGCGGCTGGGCAGTACGACGGCTTCCAGGGCGGCGCGCACGGCGTCGATATGTTGGGCTTGGGCATCGATGGTGGCGACGACGATCAGGGTCATGGTGGTCCTTGTAAAGTGGTGTGGCGGATGCAGCTTAGCGCAGTTTGCCGTTTCTTGTCCGCCATGCCCAGTCTGGCTGCGCCGAAACAGTTTCCGCCGCAGCCAGATAATCAAGCTGAACCTACGCCGCCTGCAGCGCGCCGATCTGCTCGAAGGCCGCCGTCAAGGCCTGCGCCCTGGCGGCGTCGCTCACCTTGACGCCTTCGGCGCGCACGATCTCGAGCTGCGTGATGCCGAGGAAGCCGAGGAAGGCGCGCAGATGGCTTTCCTGGTGTTCCAGGGCGGCCATCGGCGTGTCGGCGCCATAGTAGCCGCCGCGCGTCGAGGCGATGATCACGCGCTTGGCTCCCAGCAAGCCTTCCGGGCCATTGGCGCCGTACTGGAAGGTCTTGCCGGGCACGGCCAGCGCATCGAGCCACGATTTGAGCTGGCTGGGGATGGCGAAGTTGTACATGGGCGCGCCGATGACGATGATGTCGGCGGCCAGTACTTGCTCCAGGGCGGCGGCAAGGATTTCCCCGTCGGCGCCGCCGGGGGCGGCCGTAAATTGCGGCAAGGGCTGGGCGGCCAGGTCGCGGTAGCGGACGGTGGCGCCGGGCGCGGCCGCTTGCAGGCGGGCGGCGATGGCGGCGGTCAGCTGGCGGCTGACGGAGTGCTCGCCAAGGACGCTGGAATCGATATGCAGGATGTTCATATATGCCTTCTTGGATGGTATGATCGGGTGGTATGTTTTTGTAACCGAGTTAAATATAGTGACTATAAAATGAACGCACAAGAAGGCACTTTTTCCACACTGGGGCACACGGATGTGACTATGGGCGAGGTGGCCGCGCGCGGGGCCGAACTGGAAAAGCGCATGCGCGACCACGGTGGCCATGCGGGCGTGGCGGACTCGTGCCGCCCGATCACGGACATCCTGACCCGCGTGGGCGACAAATGGAGCGTGATGGTGGTGATGTTGCTGGGCAATGGCACCAAGCGCTTCAACGAGATGCGCCGCCTGATCGGCGGCATCTCGCAGCGCATGCTGACTTTGACCCTGCGCGGCCTTGAGCGCGACGGTCTCGTCACGCGCACCGTGTTTCCCACCGTGCCGCCGCGCGTCGACTATGCGCTGACGGACCTGGGGCGTTCGCTATTGATTCCCATCAGCGCGCTGGGCGCCTGGGCCTACGGCCACCGCGACGCCATCGATGCGGCGCGGCTGGCGTTCGATGCCAGGGCCGATGCGGGCGCGACGCCGGACAGTCAGGCTAGCTGAATGATGGCCAGCATGTCGCAGCCATCGGCATCCATGCCTTTTTCCACGAAACCCATGCTGGCATAGAACTGTTTCGCGTTGGCATTGCCGGGCTTGTAGCAGATTTCGATGCTGCGCGCATCCGGGCGGGCGCGGATTTCCGCCAGCGCCAGGGCGAGGGCGGCGCGGCCATGGCCTTGCCCCTGGCGCCGGTGGTCGATCATGAAGCGCCAGATCTGGTAGTGGCCGGGCGGGTCGTCGGCGTCGGGCGAGACGAACATCAGGAAGCCGATCACCTCCTCATCGCCATACACGGCGCGCGTATGCAGGATGGCGGGATGGAAACTCGCTTGCGCGATGGAATAGTCGTTGCTGGCCAGATAGTCGCGTTGCTGCGGCAACAGGGGCAAGTCGCTGATAAGGTCGAAATTGTCGACGGTGACGGCGCGCAGGCTGATAAGCATAGTGGACGGCAATGAAGGGCAAGGCCTGGCAGTATGCGGAAAAATTACCTAATTGGCAACGCTGTCGCGTCGCCCGCCCCGAACAGCTGCGCCATGGTCTGGCGCAGCCAGCGGTTCGACGCATCCTGGTGGTAGCGCTCGTGCCAGTGCTGCTTGACTGAAAAGCTGGGCAGCGCCACGGGCAAGGGCAGGATGCGGAACGCTTCGTGGTCCCGCATCTGCAGCGCGTAGCGGTACGGTACCGTGACGATGTACTCGGTTTCGGCGACGATGCGCGACACACCGAGGAAGCTGGGCAGTTTCAGCACGATGCGCCGTTGCACGCCGGCCGCCGCCAATACCTTTTCCACGATGGAGTGGCCCGTGCCTGAGCTTTTCACTTCGATATGCCCCTCCGCCAGGAACTCTTCCACCGTGATGCTGTCGCGGATGCACGGGTGGCTGCTGGCCACCAGGCAGACAAAATGCTGGTCGAACAGCTTCTGCTGATAAAACCCCGATTCCAGGTGCGGCATGAAGCCCACGGCCAGGTCCACTTCGCCCCCTTCCAGCCGCGCCGGCGTGTCGGTGGCGATCTTCGACACGTCCAGCGTGATGCCGGGGCCCGTCTGCTGCAGGTGGTTGAGCAGGGTGGGCAGCAGCACGATTTCGCTGATGTCCGTCATGCAGATGGCGAACTCGCGCGTGCTGGCGGCCGGGTCGAACACGGGCTGGTCGGCCAGCGCGTGCTGCCAGGCGGCGATCGCGGCGCGCACGTCCTGCACGGCGTTCTGCGCGCGCGGCGTCGGCTCCATGCCTTTCGAGGTGCGCGCGAACAGGCGGTCGCCGAAATGCGTGCGCAGCTTGCCCAGGCCGATGCTCACCGTCGACTGGGGCAAGCCCAGGTTTTCCGCCGCGCGCGTCACGTTGCGGCTTTTATAGATCTCGTCAAAGATGAACAGCAATTCGATATCGAAGCGCGACATAAGGGGATTCCACCATTATTTAAAAACGTGATTGTGGCTATTGTATTCCATCGCTTTACCAAATATTGACCTGTCGGCACACTGCTTGCCATACCAAGAGCACGGCAAACGTGCTTCGCGCAAGCACACAGATCAATTGGAGGAGAGAAATGGAAACTACGCAAAAGCCGTCAGTCTTGATCGTCGGCGGCGGCATTGGCGGCATGGCCGCCGCCCTGTCCCTGTCGCGCCTGGGACTGGCCGTCACCGTGCTGGAACAGGCATCGACCCTGGGCGAGATCGGCGCCGGCATCCAGCTGGCGCCCAACGCCTTCGCCGCGCTCGACGCGCTGGGCGTGGGCGAACGCACGCGCGCCAAGGCTGTCTTCACGGAACGCCTGGTGATGATGGACGCCGTCGACGCCACCGAAGTGGGCACCTTTGTCGTCGACGCGGCCTTCCGCGCACGCTTCAGCAATCCCTACGCCGTCATCCACCGGGCCGACATCCACGGCGCCATCCTCGACGCGGTGCGCACCTCGCCCCTGATCACGTTTGTGACGTCGTCGCAGGTGACGGACGTCATGGAAGACGCCGACGGCGTCACCGTGGTCGATGCGGCAGGGCGCAGCTTCCGCGCCGATGTGCTGATCGGCTGCGACGGCGTGAAATCCGTCATCCGCGAACGCATCGTGGGCGATGCGGTGCGCGTTTCCGGCCACGTGGTGTACCGCGCCGTCGTGCCGGCCGCCGACATGCCGGCCGACCTGCGCTGGAACGCGCCCGTCGTCTGGGCCGGGCCGAACTGCCACCTCGTGCACTACCCCCTGCGCAATGGCGAGCAGTACAACCTGGTGGTGACCTTCCACAGCCGCGAGCAGGAAGCGTGGAGCGTCACGGACGGCAGCAAGGAAGAGGTGCTGTCCTATTTCGACGGCATCGACGCGCAGCCGCGCCAGCTGCTGCACAAGCCGACGACTTGGCGCCGCTGGAGCACGGCCGACCGCGATCCCGTCGCCAACTGGAGCACGCAGCGCATGACCCTGCTGGGCGACTCGGCCCACCCGATGCTGCAATACCTGGCGCAGGGCGCCTGCATGGCGCTGGAAGATGCCGTGACCCTGGGCGAAGCCGTGCGCGCCTGCGACTTCGACATGGCCGCCGCCTTTCAGCTGTACCAGACCTCGCGCATCGCCCGCACGGCGCGCGTGGTGCTGTCGGCGCGCGAAATGGGGCGCTTGTACCACGCCAGGGGCGTCGAGCGCCTGGTGCGCAACGACCTGTGGCGCGGCCGCACGCCGGCGCAATTCTATGAGGCGCTGGCCTGGCTGTATGGCTGGACGGCGCAAACCTGCCTGGCCGCCACCGGGAAGGAGGCAGCATGACTTCCCATCAAACCCCCGAACGCGAGGCTTTATATGAAGCCCTGAGCGGCATGCATTTGTCGCCGCTGTGGCAATCCCTGCACACGCTGGTGCCGCCGCACCCGACGGCGCCGTATGCGGCGGCCCTGTGGCGCTATGCCGATATCGCGCCGCAGCTGGCGCGCGCCGGCGAAGTGATCACGGCCCACGAAGCCGTGCGCAGGGTCCTCGTGCTGGAAAACCCCGCCTTGCCTGGCCGCTCGTCGATCACGCAATCGCTGTACGCGGGCCTGCAACTGATCCTGCCCGGCGAAGTGGCGCCCTCGCACCGCCACAGCCAGTCCGCGCTGCGTTTCGTCGTAAGCGGGCAGGGCGCCTATACGACCGTGGCGGGCGAGCGCACCACCATGCACCCGGGCGACTTCATCATCACGCCGTCGTGGACCTGGCATGACCACGGCAACCTGGGCGCGGACGGCGTCTGCGAGCCTGTCGTCTGGCTCGACGGCCTCGACATTCCGATGCTGCGCTATTTCGATTCCGGCTTCGCGGAAAACGATACGGAAGACAGCCAGGTCGTCACGCGCCCGGAAGGCCAGAGCATGGCCCGCTACGGCTACAACATGGCGCCCGTCAAGTCGCTGCACGCGGGTGTCACCTCGCCCATCTTCAACTACCCGTATGCCCGCTCGCGCGAAGCGCTGGACCTGCTGTCGCGCACGGACGCCCTCGACGACTGGCACGGCTACAAGCTACGCTACACGAACCCGCTGACGGGCGGCTCGCCCATGCCCACCATGGCCACCTTCATGCAGCTGCTGCCGAAAGGGTTTGCCGGCAAGCGCGCGCGCAGCACGGACGGCACCGTCTACAGCGTCGTCGAAGGCCACGGCAAGGTGACGATAGGCGAGCAGGTATTCGACTTCGCCCCGCGCGACACCTTCGTCGTGCCGTCGTGGGCCCTGGTCTCCTTCGACTGCCCGCAGGACGACGTCGTGCTGTTCAGTTTTTCCGACCGCCCCGTGCAGCAAGCGATGGGCGTGCTGCGCGAGCAGTTTTTAGATTAACTGCCGGGGTCAGACCCGACGGCTCTGACCCCAGATTTCAATTTCCCTCAATGGACCACTGAAAATCATGACCAACTTCATCTTCGCCCCCCAAGCCATCGCCGGCCTGCCCATCGTCGGCACCGACAGCCAGTTTCCCGTGCGCCGCATCTACTGCGTGGGCCGCAACTACGCCGCCCATGCGCGCGAAATGGGTTTCGATCCCGACCGCGAACCGCCTTTCTTCTTTTGCAAGCCGAATGACGACAAGTCCGTCGTGCCCGTGTCGCCCGGCGTGACGGCCACGGTGCCGTATCCGGCGCAGACGTCGAACTACCACCATGAAATCGAACTGGTGGTCGCCATCGGCAAGGGCGGCAAGGACATCGCCCTGGAAGACGCGGCCTCGCACATCTTCGGCTACGGCGTGGGCCTGGACATGACGCGGCGCGACCTGCAGATGCGCATGCGCGAACAGGGCCGCCCTTGGGAAATCGGCAAGGCCTTCGACTATTCGGCGCCCATCGGCGCGCTCACGCCGATTGCCGACAGCGGCGAGATCACCACGGGCGCCATCGTGCTGGAGGTGGACGGCAAGGTCGTGCAGACGAGCGACCTGACGCACCTGATCTGGTCCGTCAATGAAGTCATCGCCAACCTGTCGACGCTGTTCGAGCTGCAGCCGGGCGACATCATCATGACGGGCACGCCCGAAGGCGTGGGCGCCGTCACCGCCGGCCAGACCATGGAGGCGCGCATAGACGGTTTGACGCCGATCACCGTCGCCGTGCAGTAAACACCCTCGGGCCAGCGCGGCACAGATCGCGCAGCCCGACAGCACCATCACGCATAAGAATGGAGACAAGACCATGACTACCTACGCCGGCACCGACGTCCAGCACTTCCTCGACAGCCACCCGTTTTCCCGCTACCAGAAGCTGATCCTCTGGCTATGCTTCCTCATCGTCGCCATCGACGGCTTCGACACGGCCTCGATCGGCTTTATCGCGCCCGCCATCCGCGCCGAATGGGGCTTGACGCCCGCCGCGCTGGCGCCCCTGTTCGGCGCCGGGCTGTTTGGCCTGATGGCCGGCTCTTTTCTGTTCGGCCCACTGGCGGACCGCTACGGCCGACGCCCCGTGCTGATCGTCTCCGTGGCGTTTTTCGGCGCGGCCAGCCTGCTGTCGGCCTGGTCGACGGACTTGACGATGCTGCTGGTGCTGCGTTTCTTGACGGGCCTGGGCCTGGGCGGCGCCATGCCCACATCGGTGACCATGACATCCGAATACTGCCCGCAGCAGCGCCGTTCCGGCCTCGTGACCATGATGTTCTGCGGCTTTACCATCGGTTCCGCGCTGGGCGGCCTGGCTTCGGCGCAGCTGCTGCACCTGATCGGCTGGCGCGGCGTGCTGATGCTGGGCGGCGCCTTGCCGCTGCTGCTGGTGCCCGTGCTGCTGCTGGCGCTGCCGGAATCGCTGCGCTGGCTGGTGCTCAAGGGCCGCGACGGCAGCCAGACCATCATGCGCCGCATCGCGCCCACTGTGGCCGCCTTGCCGCGCCTGGTCGTCAGCGACAAAAAGCTGGCCGGCTCGCCCATGGCGGAACTGTTCCGTCCCGGCGTCATCGGCGGCACCTTGCTGCTGTGGTCCACGTTTTTCATGAGTTTATTGATCATCTATCTGCTGTCGAGCTGGATGCCGACTTTGCTGAACGGCAATGGCCTGTCCCTGTCGAACGCCTCGCTGGTGACGATGATGTTCCAGGTGGGCGGCACGGTCGGCGCCATCCTGCTCGGTCGCTGGATGGACCGCTACAGCCCCCATAAAGTGCTGAGCATCGCCTACCTGGCCGCCGCCGGTTGCATCGTCGTCGTGGCCCTGTCGGGCAGCAGCCTGGCCTTGCTGGTGCTGGCCGTCTTCGGCGTGGGCTTTGGCGTGAGCGGCTCGCAGGTGGGCGCCAATGCGCTGGCCGCCGCCTTTTACCCCACGTCGAGCCGCGCCACGGGCGTCAGCTGGGCGGCCGCCGTGGGCCGCAGCGGCTCCGTGCTCGGTTCCATGGCCGGCGGCCTGATGCTGACCCTGAAGCTCGATAACGAAACCATTTTCTTTTTGCTGGCCATTCCCGCCGTGCTGGCGTCCCTGGCCTTGCTGGCCATGGGCCGCCTGATGCGCGCCCGGACTGCCGCCGGCACCGTTCCCGTCACCCTGAAAGAGAGCACCGTATGAAATTGCATGGCTATTACCGCAGTTCCGCGTCCTACCGCGTGCGCATCGCGCTGAACCTGAAACAGCTGCACGCCGACACGGCCTATGTGCACCTGAGCCGCAACGGCGGCGAGCAGTTCACGCCCGCGTTTTCCAGCCTGAACCCGCAGCACCTGCTGCCCGTGCTGGAGGATGGCGGTGCCGTGCTGACGCAATCCCTGGCCATCATCGAGTATCTGGACGAGACGCAGGCGGGGCAAAAACTGCTGCCCGCCGATGCCCTGGGCCGCGCCAGGGTGCGCCAGCTGGCCATGGTCTGCGCCTGCGACATCCATCCGCTCAACAACCTGCGCGTCCTCAATTACCTGACGGGGCCCCTGGCCCTGTCGCAGGAGCAGAAGAATGCGTGGTACCGGCACTGGACCCATCTGGGTCTGGCCGCGCTGGAAGCGGAGCTGGCGGGCAGTGCGCACACGGGCCGCTTCTGCCATGGCGACACGCCCACCCTGGCCGACTGCTGCCTGGTGCCGCAGGTGTACAACGCGCTGCGCTTCCAGTGCGACCTGGCCTTGTATCCGACGATACGCCGCATCGTCGCGCACTGCGAGGCGCTGCCCGCGTTCCGGCAGGCGCACCCGGACGCACAGCCAGACGCCGAATAAAACAATACAAAACCAAAAAACGGAGACAAGCATGAAAAAACTCAAGGCCATCACCGTGGCGCTGCTGGGCGCGTGCGCCTGCGGCTTGTACACAGGCGCCTACGCGCAAGGCAGCGTCACCCTGTACGGCGTGCTGGACAGCTCCGTTGCCTACACGAGCAATGTCAATGCGGCCGGCGACAGCATGGTCAAGGTGCCGACACTCACGGGTTCGTTGCCGTCGCGCTTCGGCTTGAAGGGCGTGGAAGACCTGGGCGGAGGCTTGCAGGCGATCTTCGCGCTGGAATCGGGCTTCGGCGTCGACACGGGCATCGCGGGGCAGGGCGGGCGATTATTTGGCCGCCAGTCGTGGGTGGGACTGAAGGGCCGCTATGGCAGCGTGATGCTGGGGCGGCAGATGAATATGTCGTTCTGGGCGACGCAAAAGTCCGACATCATGGGCCCGGCCCTGTTTTCCATCAGCAGCCTCGATCTGTACCTGCCGAATGCGCGCAGCGACAACGCCATCGGCTACCTGGGCACGTTTTCCGATGTGACCGTGGGCGCCACCTACAGCCTGGGGCGCGATGGTTCGGCGGCGGGCGGGCCTGCCGCCACCGGCTGCGCGGGCGAAGTGGCGGGCAATGCCAAGGCTTGCCGCCAGATCACCGCCTTGCTCGGCTACGACACGGGCCGCTACGGCGCGACGGCCTCGTACGACATCCTGTACGGCAACGCGGGCGCGGCCGCCGGCCTCACGTCGAGCCGCAACTTCGACCGCCGCGTGATCGCCAGCGCCTATGCCATGGCCGGCCAGCTGAAAATCGGCGGCGGCGTGATCGACCGCACCATTCGCGCCGCCACGGGACCGGTCGACTCGCAGCTGCTGTATGTGGGCGCCGCATATCCGCTGGCCCCGGCGCTGGTGCTCGATGGGCAGCTAGCCAGACTGGCCGTCAAGGACAGCCCGAACGATGCCACTCTGGCCACCGCGCGCCTGACATATCACCTGTCCAAACGCACGGCCATCTACGGTGCCATCGGCCGCATGGCCAATGATGGCGCGGCGGCCGTGGCGCTCGACGCGGGCGGCACCGTCGGCGCGGGACGCACGCAATATGGCGTGATGGCGGGGATGCGCCACTTCTTCTGAGCGCTGTCGCGACTTTAGCGCGCCGCCAGGGACGCAGGCGAAGGCGCCTGCCAGCCGCCGCCCAGCGCCTTGTAAGTGGCGACTGCCGCGCGTGCGGCGGCCGATTGCGCCTGCGCGCGCGCATCCTCGGCCCGCAACAGCTGGGCGTCGGCCTGCAGCACATCGTGGCGGCTGATCGCTCCTTTTTGAAAGGCCGCCAGCGCCGAGGCACGCGCGCGCTCCAGCGCATCGACGCTTTGCGCCAGCAGGCCTGCCTGCTGTTCGTAGCCGAGCAGCGCCGAACAGGCATTCTCCACGTCTTCCGTGGCATGCAGCGCGGCGAGCCGGTAGGCCGCCAGCAACTCGGCTTCCTGGCCCTTGGCGGCGTCGATCTGCGCAGCGATGCGGCCGAAATCGAACAGGCGCCAGCGCATGCCGAGTACGCCCGCGGCCTGGCCGGAGCCGCTGGCAAACAGGGCGCCGCCGGCGGTGGTGCTGCCGAGCAGGGCGCCGAGACTCAGCTTGGGATAATATTCGGCCACTTGCGCGCCGGTGCGCGCGCTCGCCGCGGCCAGGCGCCGCTCGGCGGCGATCAGGTCGGGCCGGCGCCGCAGCAGGTCGCCTGGCGTACCGCCGGCCGTGATGCGTGGCGCGACCGCGATGATGCCGCTGGCGGGCAGTTCCTGGCCATGGGTGCCGGGCGCCGCGCCCAGCATCACGTCGAGCGCATGCAGTGCCACGTCGCGCGCCGTTTCCAGGCCCGGCACGGCCGCGCGCGCCTGCGCCAGTGCCGCCTCTGCCTGCCGCAGCACCGGCTCGTTCACCAGCCCCTTGCCATACAACAGCGCGGCGATGTCCAGCGCCGCCGCCTGGGTGTCGACCAGCTTGCGGGCCAGATCGCGCCGCGTTTGCAGGCCCTGAATGGTCAGGTACAAGTCGGCCGTCTGCGCCGCGACGGCCAGCCGCGCTGCCGCCCATCCCGCTGCCGTCGCCTCGTAGTCGGCGCGCGCCGCTTCGCGTTCGCGGCGCAGGCCGCCGAACAGGTCGAGTTCCCACGACGCTTCCAGGTTGACTTCGTGCGCGCTGCCGGCGCGCGCGAACCCGGGCGTAGCATCGAGCACCTTGCCCAGCGGCGTCTGCACCGATTGATAGGCGCGCGCGGTCTGGCCATCGAGATTGGCGGAGGGCAGCAAGGCGGCGTCGGCCGCGCCCAGCGCCGCGCGCGCCTGCTGGACCCTGGCCGCCGCCTGCGCCAGGTCGAGGTTTTGCGCCAGTGCCAGCGTCACCAGGCGGGTCAGGTGCGGATCGCCAAACGCCGTCCACCACTGCTGCAGTTCGGCCGCATCGGCATCCTGACGCAAGCCGACTGCCGACTGGTGCAGATACTGCGCCGCTTGCGGCAGTGCGGGCCGGTGGTAATCGGTGCCGGCGGTGCAGCCGGCGGCCAGACCGGCGGCAAGCAGCATGAGGGGGAGGCGCGGAAGGGGCGGGATGGGCATGGGATCGTCCTGTTCGTCAAAAAGGGAATAATGAGTGACTATAATACATTTTAGTCACAGATTGTGCATTTTGGCGTAGCGCGTTAAGCTGTCGCCATGAACCACACCACACTTCAGCCAACAATGCCGTCGCCCGCGCGCGGCCCGGCCGGCCACGACGTGCGCGACCAGATCGTCGTCGCCGCCACCGAATATTTCAGCCTGTATGGCTACGAAAAGACCACCGTCTCCGACCTGGCCAAGGCCATCGGCTTTTCCAAGGCCTATATCTACAAGTTCTTCGAGTCCAAGCAATCCATCGGCGAACATATCTGCGGCAACTGCCTGCGCCAGATCGAAGCCGAGGTCAGGGCAGCGGTGGATGCCGCCGGCCAGCCGCCAGAGAAGTTGCGGCGCATGTTCAAGGCCAGCGTCGAGGCCAGCCTGCGGCTGTTCTTCCAGGACCGCAAGCTGTACGACATCGCCGCCTCGGCCGCGACCGGGCGCTGGCCGACGGTGCAGGCCTATGAGCTGGCCATGGGCGCCTTGCTGCAGGATATCTTGCAGCAAGGCCGCAAGACGGGCGACTTCGAGCGCAAGACGCCGCTCGATGAAACGGCAAGCGCGATCTATCTGGTGATGCGTCCCTACGTCAATCCCTTGTTGCTGCAGCACAGCTTGGAGACGAGCGAGACGGCGCCGGCACAATTGTCCAGCCTGGTGTTGCGCAGCTTGTCGCCCTAGTCGCAATGCTGGTTTGTGACTGTTGACTTATTTGGTCACTAGTACCAGAATGAGAACCCTGTTCAATTCGTTCATGGGATTCTTATGCGCTGGCGCCGTCTTGCCTCATCTGCTGTCATCTCCGTCTTGCCCCTGGCCTTCTCCCTGGGCCTGACCGCCTGCGGCGACAAGGCGCAAGCCGATCCGCGTACCGCCATGCCGCTGGTGCGCGCCGTAACGGTGCAGGGTGCCGAGTCGGGTGCGCGTAGCTTTACCGGCGTGGTCGCGCCACGCGTGCAAAGCGAACTGGGTTTCCGGGTCGCCGGCAAGGTGCAGGAGCGCCTGGTCGATGCCGGCCAGGCCGTGCGGCGTGGCCAGGCCTTGATGCGCCTGGATGCGCAGGACTTGCAATTGCTGGCCCAGGCACGCCAGGACGCGGTCACGGCCGAGCGCGCCCGCGCGCGCCAGACGGCCGACGAGGAAGCGCGTTACCGCGACTTGCGCGGCACCGGCGCCATCTCGGCCTCGGCCTACGACCAGGTCAGGGCGCTGGCCGACGCCGCGGCTGCCCAGCTCAAGGCCGCCGAGGCCCAGGCCGACGTGGCGCGCAATGCGCTGCGCTATGCGGTGCTGTTGGCCGATGCCGATGGCATCGTCACGGAGACGCTGGCCGAACCGGGCCAGGTGCTCGCTGCCGGGCAGCCGGCCGTGCGCCTGGCCCATGACGGGCGGCGCGAAGCGGCGATCCAGCTGCCGGAAACCTTGCGTCCGGCGCTTGGTTCGACCGCCCAGGCCACGCTGTTTGGCCGGCAGGGTGCCAGCGTGCCGGCCACCTTGCGCCAGCTGTCGCAGAACGCGGACCGGCAAACGCGCACCTTCGAGGCGCGCTATGTGCTCGATGCAGCGCTCTCAAGCGCGCCGCTGGGCGCCACCGTCACGGTGCGCATCGCCGGTAGCGCCGATGCCGGCGATGCCGTACGGGTGCCGCTCGCGGCCCTGCACGACGGAGGCAAGGGGCCGGGCGTGTGGCTGATCCAGGGCGAGCCGGCGCGGCTGGCCTGGCGGCCCGTCAAGGTGCGGCGCCTGCACGATGACGGTGCCGACGTCAGCGGCCAGCTGAAAAGCGGGGAACGCATCGTCGCGCTGGGTGCCCACCTGCTGCGCGACGGCGAACAGGTGGCGCTTGAGCAAGCGGGCGCGGGAGCGCGGCCATGAGCGCGGGCTTCAACCTGTCGGCGCTGGCCGTGCGCGAGCGTTCCATCACCCTGTTCCTGATCTGCCTGATATCGCTGGCCGGCCTCTTGTCCTTCTTCAAGCTGGGACGGGCGGAAGACCCGGCCTTCACGGTCAAGGTGATGACCATCGTCACCGCCTGGCCAGGCGCCAGCGCGCGCGAAATGCAGGACCAGGTGGCGGAAAAGATCGAAAAGCGCCTGCAGGAGCTGCGCTGGTACGAGCGCGCCGAAACCTATACCACGCCCGGCCTGGCGTTTACCACCCTGACCCTGCTCGACAGCACGCCGCCCGACCAGGTGCAGGCCGAGTTCTACCAGGCGCGCAAGAAGGCTGGCGACGAGGCGGCCAACCTGCCGTCCGGCGTCATCGGCCCCATGATCAACGACGAATACGCGGACGTCACCTTTGCCCTGTTTGCGCTCAAGGCGCGGGGCGAGCCGCAGCGCCTGCTGGTGCGCGAGGCGGAAACCTTGCGCCAGCGTCTGCTGCACGTGCCGGGCGTGAAGAAGGTCAATATCATCGGCGAGCAGGCCGAACGCATCTATGTCGAGTTTTCGCAGGAGCGCCTGGCCACCTTGGGCGTCAGGGCGCAGGACGTGTTTGCGGCATTGCACGGCCAGAATGCGCTCACGCCAGCCGGTTCGGTCCAGACGCGGGGGCCGCAAGTGTTCATCCGCCTCGACGGCGCGCTCGACGCGCTGCAAAAGATCCGTGACACGCCGGTGGTGGCGCAGGGGCGCACCTTGGCCCTGTCCGATATCGCCACCGTGCGCCGCGGCCACGAGGACCCGGCCAGCTTCCTGGTGCGCAATGGCGGCGAGCCGGCGCTGCTGCTGGGCGTGGTCATGCGCGATGGCTGGAATGGCCTGGACCTGGGCAAGGCGCTGGAGCGGGAAGTGACGGCCATCGGCACTGAAATGCCGCTCGGTATGAGCCTGACCAGGGTCACCGACCAGGCCGTCAATATCGGCGCGGCTGTCGATGAATTCATGCTCAAGTTCCTCGCCGCGCTGCTGGTGGTGATGCTGGTGTGTTTTGTCAGCATGGGCTGGCGCGTCGGCATCGTCGTGGCCGCCGCCGTGCCGCTGACCTTGGCCGTCGTGTTCATCGTGATGGCCGCGACGGGCAAGAACTTCGACCGCATCACCCTCGGTTCCCTGATCCTGGGCCTTGGCCTGCTGGTGGACGACGCCATCATCGCCATCGAAATGATGGTCGTGAAAATGGAGGAGGGCTACAGCCGCATCGCCGCCTCCGCCTATGCCTGGAGCCATACGGCCGCGCCCATGCTGGCCGGCACCCTGGTCACGGCCGTCGGCTTCATGCCGAACGGTTTTGCCCGCTCCAGCGCCGGCGAGTACACGAGCAATATGTTCTGGATCGTCGGCATCGCCCTGATCGCCTCATGGGTGGTGGCGGTGGTGTTTACGCCTTACCTGGGCGTCAAGCTCCTGCCCGAGCTGAAAAAGGTCGCCGGCGGCCATGACGCGCTGTACGACACGCCGCGTTACCACCGCTTTCGCCGCCTGCTGGGACGCGTGATCGCCCGCAAATGGCTGGTGTTCGCCACCGTCATCGGCCTGTTCGTGCTGGCCGTGCTGGGCATGGTCATCGTCAAGAAGCAGTTTTTTCCCATCTCCGACCGTCCCGAAGTGCTGATCGAAGTGCAACTGCCTTACGGCAGCGCGATCAGGCAGACCAGCGGCGCGGCGGCGAAAGTGGAAGCCTGGCTGGCGCGCCAGCCCGAGGCGAAGATCGTCACGGCTTATGTCGGCCAGGGCGCGCCGCGCTTTTACCTGGCGATGGGGCCGGAATTGCCCGATCCTTCGTTTGCCAAGATCGTCGTGCGCACCGACAGCCAGCAGGCGCGCGACAGCCTCAAGCAGCGCTTGCGCGTGGCCGTTGCCGCCGGCCTGGCGCCGGAGGCGCGCGTGCGCGTCACGCAACTGGTGTTCGGCCCGTATTCGCCGTTTCCCGTCGCCTACCGCGTCAGCGGCCCGGACCCCGAGGTGTTGCGCACCATCGCCGGCCAGGTGCAGCGCGTGATGCAGGCCAGTCCCATGATGCGCACCGTCAATACCGACTGGGGCACGCGTACGCCCGCCCTGCATTTCAGCCTGCAGCAGGAGCGCTTGCAAGCCATGGGACTGAGCTCGGGCGCCGTGGCGCAGCAGCTGCAGTTCCTGCTCAGCGGCGTGCCCGTCACCGCCGTGCGCGAAGATATCCGCACGGTGCAGGTGGTGGCGCGCGCGGCCGGCGACATGCGCCTGGACCCGGCCCGTATCGCGGATCTCACCCTGGCTGGCGCCAACGGCGAGCGCATCGCGCTGTCGCAGGTGGGCACGGTCGAGGTACGCTGGGAGGAACCCGTGATGCGCCGGCGCGACCGCCAGCCGACGATCACCGTGCGCGGCGACATCGCCGACGGCATGCAGCCGCCCGACGTGTCGGGCGCCATCACGGCGCAGCTGCGCTCCATCATCGATACGCTGCCAGGCGGCTACCGCATCGAGCAGGCCGGCTCGATCGAGGAATCGGCGAAGGCGACGCAGGCCATGCTGCCCCTGTTCCCCATCATGCTGGCGCTGACCTTGCTGATGATTATTCTGCAGGTGCGCTCGATGTCGGCCATGGTCATGGTCTTCCTGACCAGTCCCCTGGGCTTGATCGGCGTCATGCCCACCCTGATCCTGTTCCAGCAGCCGTTCGGCATCAATGCGCTGGTCGGCCTGATCGCACTGTCGGGCATTTTGATGCGCAACACGCTGATCCTGATCGGCCAGATCCACCATAACGAGGCGGCCGGACTGGCGCCTTTCGATGCCGTCGTCGAAGCGACCGTGCAGCGCGCCAGGCCGGTGATCCTTACCGCCCTGGCGGCCATCCTGGCCTTTATCCCGCTGACCCATTCGGTTTTCTGGGGCACCTTGGCCTACACCCTGATCGGCGGCACGTTTGCCGGCACGGTGCTGACCTTGGTGTTCCTGCCGGCCATGTACGCGATCTGGTTCAGGATAAGGCCGCAGGCTGTATAGCTTGAATAGCGGGCCGGAGACGCGGGCCTGAGAAAATGCCGATGGCGGCGTTGCAGCTCCTTGCCATACTGGCGTACTGTCTGCGTCGCTGCGCCTTGCCCTCGGCATTTTTCAGGCTCGCTTGGCCCGGGGAGCCTGTCTCCTTGACTTGGGCCGTTTCGTGGTTTTCCGGTTTGCTTGTTGCTTGTTGTTTGTTTCTTGCTGCTTGTCTCTTTCTCTAGGCTCCGGCCGCATCCTGCCGGTAGCGCGCCGGCGGCAGTTCGAACTGGTTCTTGAAAAAGCGGGTGAACGCGCTTTGCGAGGAAAAGCCCAGGCGCTCGCTGATTTCCACCACGCTCAGGCTCGTTTCGCGCAGCAGGCGGCGCGATTCGCGGCTTTTCGCGCGCAATTCCAGCGCACGGAACGAGGTCTGTTCCTGCTGCAGCTGGCGCTGCAGGGTCCAGCGGTTCATCGCCAGGCCGTCGCACAGGGCCGGCAGCAGGGCGGTGCCCTCGGCGTCCCCGGCGCCTTGCCGGCCCAGCAAATCGATGATGGCCTGCTCCACGCGGGCGGAAAACAGCTGCGCGCCCTGCAGCTGCTGCAATTGCCCCTGCGCGTGCCGCAGCGCGTGCGGCGCCAGCATGGCGTTGAACTGGGCGAAGGGACGGTCCAGCGCGGGCGCGTCGAACGTCAAGGTGTTGCGCGCCTGGCCGAAGGTGACGGCGGCGCCGAAGCACTCGGCAATGGCCGGCGCGAACCACGGCGCCTTGCCCTGGAATCCGGCATGGAAGGCGGTGGCCGCGCCATCGTCATAGGCGCGCGCCACCAGCGACAGCATGCGGAAATTGGCCAGCGCCTGCATGGCGCCGCCCGCCGGGCAGAACTCGGACAGGTATTCGATCTCGATGCGCGTGCCATTTTCGCTCATCAGCATGAAGTCGAATTCGCCGATCAGGCCCCGCAAGTGCAGCAGCTCGTGCAGCGCGCTGCGCAGGGTGGGGCGGTTGAAGCAGACGTGGGCGATGCCCGAGTAATGCGCGAACCAGTGCGTCACGTCGAGATCGAGCAGGCCGCGGTGCTGCGGCAGCTGCTGGGCGTAGGCCGTCATGCGGCGGTGCCGCTCGGCGTTGATGCGGCCGCCCGGCTCGTCCAGCTGCGCCGGCGTGATGCCCGTCTGGCGGAAAAAGTCGGCGGGATCGTGGCCGTCGGCCTGCATGGCGCGCGCGCATTGCTGCGCGATGCGGTTCGAAACCGTGCGCGTGTCGGGTTTGTGCAAGGCTGTCTCCTGCTTATCTTGCTTGTTGTAGTAATTTTTCACAAATATTAGCACTTTGTAGGAGATTGTTGGTTGTTGTGCCATCTAACCAAAAATTGTTCTCGCGGGTATAAAACGCGTGCTGCGCAGTCAAGAAACTCACGCATTCTCACGCTATATTGTTTTTGGCCGGCCTTGCTGCCGCGCCTTGATACCTACAAAAACAGTCTTGGAGATAATGATGAATTGCACTTTGAAACCGATGGCCCGCGTGGTCGCCGGCTGCGTCGCCACGCTTGCCCTGGCCGCCTGCGGCAACGATACCGGCAGCGAGGGATACACGCAGCCCGTGTTCGGCGCCACCACCTACACCCAGCTCAAGGTTGACGGCTATACCTTCAAGGACATGAACCGCAACGGCAAGATCGACCCGTACGAAGACTGGCGCCTGCCGGCCGAGACGCGTGCCGATGACCTGCTGTCGCGCATGAGCCTCGACGAAAAGGCCGGCCTGATGATGCACGGCACGGCGCCCACCGTGTCCGACCCTTCCGGCATCGGCCTGGGCGGTGCGTATGACTTGACGGCCTTGCAAGATCTGATCGTCAAGCAGTACGTCAACACCTTCATTACCCGCATGGCGGGCGACACGGCCAATATGGCGGCCCAGTACAACAAGGTGCAGGCCCTGAGCGAAACCTCGCGCCATGGCATCCCCGTGTCGATCAGCACGGACCCGCGCCACCATTTCCAGTACACGGTGGGCGCCAGCGCCGGCACCAAGGGTTTCTCGCAGTGGCCGGAAACCCTGGGCCTGGCCGCCATCGGCGACGATGCGCTGGTGCGCCGCTTCGGCGACATCGCGCGCCAGGAATACCTGGCCGTCGGCATCACGCAGGCGCTGTCGCCGCAGGCCGACCTGGCCACGGAGCCGCGCTGGGCGCGCATCAACGGCACCTTCGGCGAAGACGCGGACCTGGCCAAGCGCATGGTGCAGCACTATATCGAGGGCTTTCAGGACGGCAATACGGGCTTGCATGACGGCAGCGTGGTGGCCGTCGTCAAGCACTGGGTCGGCTATGGCGCCACGAAGGAGGGCTTCGACGGGCACAATTACTATGGCCGCTACATGACCTACCCGGGCAACAATTTTGCCTATCACGTCAAGCCGTTCGAAGGCGCGTTCACGGCCAAGGCGGCTTCCGTCATGCCCACGTATGCCATGCCAGACGGCAATATCACCGTCGACGGCATCACTCTGGAGCAGGTGGGAGCCGGTTTCAGCAAGGCCTTGCTGACGGACTTGCTGCGCGGCAAATACGGCTTCGAGGGCGTGATCCTGTCCGACTGGGGCATCACCTCCGACTGCGACGCCAACTGCCGCAACGGCACGGCGCCGGGCGTGGCGCCTTCCTTCATCGGCTTCGGCACGCCGTGGGGCATGGAAGACGCTACCAAGGCCGAGCGTTACATGAAGGCCGTCATGGCGGGGATGGACCAGTTTGGCGGCGTGACGGAAGCGCCGTACCTGACGCAAGCCGTGCAACGGGGCCAGCTGACGGAGGCGCGCATCAACGCTTCGGCGCGGCGCATCCTGATCCAGAAATTCAAGCAGGGCCTGTTCGAGCACCCGTTCGTCGATGCGGCCAAGGCGGCCAGCACGGTGGGCAAGGCGGAATTCGTCGAGGCGGGCCTGGATGCCCAGCGCCGTTCGCTGGTCTTGCTGGAAAACAAGGACAAGGTCCTGCCGCTGGCCGCTGCAGTCAAGAAGGTCTACCTGTACGGCATCGATGCGGCCGTGGCCAAGCAGTACGGCTACACGGTGGTCGCCACGCCGCAGGAAGCGGACGTGGCCCTGCTGCGCGTGGCCGCGCCGTATGAAACCCTGCACCCGAACTACATCTTCGGCAGCATGCAGCACGAGGGCCGCCTCGATTACGTCGATGGCAATGCCGACTACGAGGCGATCAAGAACGCGGCGAAATACGCGCCGAAGACGGTGGTCACCGTGTACCTGGACCGTCCGGCCATCCTCGGCAACGTGCAGGACAAGGCCAGCGCCATCGTCGCCAACTTCGGTGTAAGCGACGGCGCGCTGTTCGATGTCCTGACGGGCAAGGCCAAGCCGCAAGGCAAGCTGCCGTTCGAGCTGCCGTCGTCAATGGCCGAAGTGCAGGTGCAGAAATCGGACGTGCCGTATGACACGGCCCATCCGCTGTACAAGTTCGGCTACGGGCTGGCCTACTAAACCGTCCCAGCCGTCAACGAACGGAAATCCAGCTGCGCTCCTGCATGGAGCGCAGCGCGGCGGCTATCAGCCGGTCGACTTCGTAGCCATCGCGGAAGGTGGGCCAGACCGGCTGGCCGCTGGCGATGGCCTGCAGAAAATCGCGCGCTTCGATGACGATCTGCTCGTTGTACCCCGTGCCGTGCCCCGCGCCCTGGGAAAATGCCAGGTAGTCGGGGTGGGCGGGACCCATCAGCAGGCGCTGGAAACCCTGGCGCTGGGCGGGGCGGCCGGCGTCGTACAGCCAAAGTGCATTCTGGTCTTCCTGGTCGAAGGCAATCGCGCCTTTGGTGCCCGTGATGCGGTAGGTGTAGCCCATCTTGCGCCCGGCCGCCACGCGGCTGAAGGTGAGGGCGCCGAGCGCGCCGCTGGCAAAGCGCAGCATCACATTCCCCTGGTCGTCGTTTTCCACCGCTTCCATGCCGTGCGGGCCTTGCCGCTGCGCGTGCACGGTACTCATGTCGGCCACCAGCGCGTCGACGGGGCCGCCCAGGCGCAGGGCCAGGTTGAGCAGGTGCGAACCCACGTCGGCCAGCGCGCCGGCCCTGGTCGCCGTCGCCTCGCGCGTGCGCCACGAAGCGGGTGCGCGCGGGTCGTGCAGGTAGTCTTCCACGTGTTCGGCGGCGACGTGGATGATCTCGCCGATCTCTCCCGATTCGATGATCTGCCGCGCCAGTTGGCTGGCGGGCGTGCGGATGTAGTTATAGCCGACCATGTTGGCCACGCCCGCGCTTTCCGCCGCCTGCGCCAGCATCAGGGATTCGGCGGCCGTCATGCCCAGCGGCTTTTCGCAGAATACGGGTTTGCCCAGGGCCAGCGCCGCCAGCACGATGTCCTTGTGCGTGGCCGGCGGCGTGGCCACGATGACGGCGTCGATGGCGGGATCATTGACCAGCGCGCGCCAGTCGCCCGTGGAGCGCTGCCACCCCAGTTCCTGCGCGCTGCGCGCCGCACTCTGTTCGCTGCTGGTGGCGATGCAGGCGCACACGGGATTCAGGGCCGTGTGAAAAATGCTGCGCACGGCCTTGTAGGCGATGGTGTGGGCCTTGCCCATGTAGCCGGCACCGATCAGGCCGATGTGGATGTCTTGCATATGCGGATACTCCGTTCGTGTCGCGGTGAGGGATTCAGGCTTGCTGGCGCCAGGCGTGGCTGTCCAGCGCGTCGAGGAAGCGGGCAGCGGGCCAGTCCTGCGCCAGCGCTAAGTGCATGATCTGCTGCTGCGTGGGCGGTGCCATGCCGCCTATGGGCTGGTCGCGGTCGAGGTTGCTGGGGAAGGCATAGCCTTCGGCGCAGGCGGCCACCGCGTGGCGCACGCCAGCGTCATTGAGGGCACCCTGCGCGCGCAGCGCCTGCAGCGCCGGATACAGCGCGGCGCTCATGGCGCGGCGGTCCAGCGCTTCCATGGCGCGCCCGAACGGCGACGACACTTGCAGCAGGTTGGCCATGCGGCGGATGTCGGGCGAGCGGTTATGCCCTGCCGCATGGAACAGGGCGGGGTTGAAGAACACGGCATCGCCTTTGGACAGGGGCAGCTGCACGCAATGCTGCGCAAAATAGTCGCGGAACGGCCGCTGCTGCCAGGCGAGAAAACCGGCGCGGTAGCGCTGCGACCCGGGCAGGTACAGGGTGGGGCCGGAGGCGAGCGGCATGTCGCAATGGGCGACGGCGCCCTGCAAGGTCAAGAGGGCGGACATCTGGTGCACGGTCGCGGGATAGGCGGCGCAGCTGGCCGCGCTCTGGAACCCCAGGTGATAGTCGCGGTGCGGCGCCTGGGCCGCTCCGCCCGGGTTGACGACATTGACTTGCGCCGTCATCTGGTAGGCGGGACCCAGCCAGGCCTCGGCGATCCACGCGAAGACGGGGTTGGCGTAATAGCGCGCGAACGCTTCCGGCGCGCGCAGGCACAGCTTTTGCTGGGCGTTCCAGATGCGGTCGTTCGCGCCAGCCTTGGCGAAATGGTCGCCGGCCGCCTGGCCGCTCGCATGCTGCTCGGCGATCAGCGCGCGAAAGACGCCGCTTACCTGTTCCAGCGTGCCCATGTCGGCGACGGCGCGTTGCAGCACGATGACGCCGGGACCGTCCATCAGCGCCTGGCCCCATTCGGCCTGCAGCGCGCGCAAGGCCAGCGGATTGCCGGCCAGCGCGCGCACCTGGTCGGCGTCGTAGACGAGAATGTTTTCTTCCACCGCCGAGGCGTGGGGATAGTCGGCCAGCGCCGTGCGTTGGCTGACGGTGGCGATGAAATCCTGCAGGTCGCAGTGTTCCGGCGTCAGCCAGTAGGGGGAGGTCTGCGCGGCGGCGTCTGAGATGGGCATGCGGTGTCTCCGTTGTTTAAGTTGTAGAATCAGTATAGGGATGAAAATCCGCATTTTTCATCAAGAAATCCATCAAAAAACCATCAATCTGAATTGGATATGGCATGACGCATCCTTTCCCCGTCAAGGTCGTGGCGCTGCAGGCCGGCGTCAGCGTGGCCACGGTCGACCGCGTGATCAAGCAGCGCGGGGGCGTGCATGCGAATACCGTGCGCCGCGTGATGCAGGCGCTCGACGAACTGGCGCGGCAAAGCACGCAGGTGGGCCTGGCCGGTAGAAAATTCATGCTCGACGTGCTGATGGTGGCGCCGCGCCGCTTCACGGACGCCGTGCGCCTGGCACTCGAATCGGAGCTGCCGTCCTTGCATCCGGCCGTGCTGCGCTCGCGCTTCCACCTGCACGAAACGCTGGACGTGGACGGCATCGTCGACCTGCTCGAGCGCATCCGCAAGAACGGCAGCCATGGCGTGCTGCTGAAAGCACCGGACTTGCCAGCGGTGGCGGAAGCGGTGAACCGGCTGGCGGCGGCCGGCATTCCCGTGGTGACCCTGGTGACGGACTTGCCAGGCTCCGCGCGTCGCAGCTACGTGGGCATGGATAACCGCGCGGCGGGGGAGACGGCCGCCTGCCTGGTCGGCCAGTGGCTGGGCAGCCGGAAAAAACAGCAGGTGCTGGTGACCCTGAGCAGCAACCGCTTTCATGGCGAGGAAGAGCGCGAGATCGGCTTTCGCCGCGCGCTGCGCGAACGGCACCGCCACTTGTCCATCGTCGAAGTGAGCGAGGGCCACGGCATCGACGGCGCCACGGGTGCGCTGGTGCGTCTAGCCCTGGCCGCGCACCCGGACATCACCGCCGTGTATTCGATCGGCGGCGGCAATGCCGCCATCGTGCAGGCCTTTGCGCGAGCGAGGCGCCCATGCCAGGTCTTCATCGGCCACGACCTCGATGCGGACAACGTGGCGCTGCTCAAGTCGGGCGCCATCCAGGCCGTGCTGCACCATGACCTGGGCCAGGACATGCGCCGCGCGTGCCAGGAAATCCTGCGGGCGCAGGGCGCGCTGCCGGCCCTGGCGCAATCGCCGTCACTGTCCGCCATCCAGATCGTCACGCCGTGGAATCTGCCCGTCCTGAATGGCCTGAATTGACAGGCATGCGAGGCTGGCCGATACTCGCCGCTTCGCTCATCGCTCACCTCAGGAAGGAATCCCCCGATGTCCGTCACGCCGAAATTGCACCAGACCGTGCTTGCCGCCTTGCTCTCTACCGCATTTGCCATGCCCGCCATGGCCGCTGGCCCCGCCGCCCCGGCCACCGCCAGCGCATCGTCCGCCTGGGTCGAGTCCAGCAACCGCAACGCGGCCATCGTGCTGGCGGCGCAGGCGCAGTTCTCGCCCGAAGACGCGTCCGACAGGGGCCTGGCCCAGTACGACGGCCTGGCCGCCGACCTGGGGCCGGACATCACCGGGCGCCAGGTGGCGGCCATGCGGAAGGCGCGCGCGCAGCTGCAGCAGAAGCTGGAACTGGAACGCGACGAACGCATACGCCAGGACCTGGAAATTCTGATCGGCGCCGTCGACCAGGAAATCGCCGGTACCGAGCTGGAAGCCAGATACACCCTGCCATGGGTCGATGTGCCGCAGATGGTCTTTGGCAGCATGCAAAGCCTGCTGCAGGAGCAGCGTCCGGCCGCGCGCCGCGCCAAGGCGCTCGAGCGCCTGCAGCGCTATGTGGGCCAGTTCCCGGGCAGCACGCCGATCACGCAGCAGGCGAAGGCGCGCTTCACGGAGAAAATCGGTACGCCTGGCCTGGCCGGTCCCGTGCGCCTGCAGGTGGCGCAGTCGCTGGAAAACGTGCCCACGTATATCGCCGGCATCCGCAAGCTGTTCGCCGATATGCACATCGCGGGCGCCGAATCGGCGCTGGCCGCCATGGAGCAGCAGCTGAACGACTATGCGGCGTGGGAAAAGGAGGTGGTGCTGCCCTTGTCGCGCACGGATTTCCGCATGGCGCCCGAGCTGTATGCGTTCCGCCTGAAGCAGGTGGGCATCGACATCGAGCCGCGCGCGCTGGTGGAACGGGCGCAGGTGGCCTACCTGGAAACGCGCGCCGCCATGCAGGCGCTGGCGCCCGTGGTGGCGGCCAAGCTGGCCTTGAAGGGCGTCGACGGTAGCGACTACCGCCAGGTGCTGCGCGCGCTGAAGAGCGATTCCATTCCCAACGCGCAGCTCGAAGCGCACTACAAGGGCGTCAATACCCAGCTCGAGGAACGCATCGCCCGGCAGCGCGTGGTCGATATTCCCGCGCGCGCCATGACCATGCGCCTGGCGTCCGCCGCCGAATCGGCGGCCCAGCCGGCGCCGCATATGCGTCCGCCTCCGCTGATCGGCAATACGGGAGAACACGGCCAGTTCGTCCTCCCCGTCAGCAATCCGGCCGCCAACGGCAAGGGCGAGGCGTATGACGATTTCAACTTCGCGGGCGCGGCCTGGACCCTGAGCGCGCACGAAGGCCGCCCCGGCCACGAACTGCAGTTCAGCGCCATGGTGGAGCGGGGCGTGTCGCAGGCGCGCAGCCTGTATGCGTTCAACAGCGTCAACGTGGAAGGCTGGGCGCTGTATGCGGAAGCGGAGATGATCCCGTACGAGCCGGCCGAAGGCCAGTTCATCGCGCTGCAGTTCCGCATGCTGCGCGCGGCGCGCGCCATGCTCGACCCGATGCTGAATCTGGGACAAGTCACGCGCGAAGAGGCGGGCCGCATCCTGACGGATGAAGTGATGCTGTCGAAACCGATGGCGCGCCAGGAGCTGGACCGCTACACCTTCAACATGCCGGGCCAGGCGGGCAGCTATTTCTACGGCTACACGCGCATCCTGCAGCTGCGCGCGGAAACGGAACTGGCGCTGGGAGACCGATTCGACCGCCTGGCCTTCAACAACTTCCTGCTGGGACAGGGCTTGCTGCCGCCGGACTTGCTGGCCAAGGCCGTGCGCGAACACTTCATCCCCGGGCAGAGAAAAGCGAAGGGCTGACGACGGGCGATTCCGCGCCGCATACCCTATACTGGCGTCCTTGAAATAATGACGTGAGCGTGGCTGCATGTGGCGTGGGATCGTATCTGGTTTGCTGGCCGGCGCCTTCTGGGGCGCCGTTTTCATTGTGCCCGTCTTGCTGCCGGACTTTTCTCCGGCCGAGCTGATGGTGGGCCGCTACCTCTGTTACGGCGCGCTGGCGGCCGGCTTGATGCTGCCGCGCCTCCTGCCCCTGCTGCGCCGGCTGCGGCGCGGCGACTGGCTGGCCATGCTGCGCCAGGCCCTGGCGGGCAATGTCGTGTATTACCTGCTGCTGGCGTATGGCGTCAAACTGGCCGGCGTGGCACCCACGTCGCTGATCATTGGTTTGCTGCCCCTGAGCGTGACGCTGTTCGGCCACAAGGACCACGGTGCGCCGCCCTTGCGCCGCCTGGCCTTGCCGCTGCTGGTGGTGGCTGCAGGCATCGCCTGCATCAATGTCGATATCTTCAGCCATGCAGGCGGCGCGGGCGCGGACGGCGCCAGCCTGGCGCACAAGCTGGCGGGCGTGTTGTGCGCCATCGGCGCGCTCGCGTGCTGGACCTGGTATGCGCTCGACAATGCCCGTTTCCTCAAGCGCCATGCGCATGTCAGCGCCGCGGAGTGGGCCATGCTGTATGGCCTGGCCAGCGGCGTCATCGCGCTGATCGTGGGCGCCGTGATGCTGGCGCTGCAGCCCGCGGGTGGCGCCGATGGCGGTCCTGCGCGCGACTGGCCCCGCTTCTGGTTTGTGTGCCTGCTGCTGGCGCTGGGCGCTTCCGTGATCGGCAATTACCTGTGGAACCTGGCGTCGCGCCGGGTGCCGGTGACCTTGTCGGGCCAGCTGATCCTGTCGGAGACCCTGTTCGCGCTGCTGTACGGCTTCGTCTACGCGCAGCGCATGCCGCGCCCGCTGGAGTGGAGCGCGATGGTCTTGCTGACGGCGGGCGTGCTGTGGTCCGTGCAGCGGCATGCGCACGAGGAGGGAAAAGGCCGGGGAGAAGGGAAGGGATAAGGGCGTGGGGCAGGGCGGACGTAGCGAAAAATACATCGTTGCCAGTCCGCCGTTTGCCCTGGGCGGGCCGTATAATGACGCTCATTTGCTGGCCATTCAGGGAGTTCCGCTTGCAGCTACCGATCCGTTATCCGAACATGCCGCAACTGCTGCTGAAGGCGCGCGACAGCCTGCTCCAGCATTTCCGCCCCATCCTCAATCACTTCGGCGTGACGGAGCAGCAATGGCGCATCATGCGCGCGCTGAACGAAAGCCCCACCCTGGAACCGCGCGAGCTGTGCGAGATCTGCCAGATTTCCAGTCCCAGCATGAGCGGCATCCTGGCGCGCATGGAAGAGATCGGCCTGATCGGACGCAGCAAGTTCGAAGGCGACCAGCGCCGCCGCAAGGTGCACCTGTCGGAAGCGGGCGCCAGCCTGCTGCTGCAGATGGGTAAACTGATCGACTTGCAATATGAACACCTGGAAGCGGCGTACGGCAAGCAGGTGTTCGAAGACATGCGCCGCACCCTGGAAGCGTTTATTGCCCTCGAAACCCTGCCGGTGGCGCCCGCCATCCTGCGCTGAACCCCGAACTTTTCCTTGCCTGAGCATCCATCGGGCGCATGTTTTTCAACACGCGCCGCCGCTGCTTTTGCCATGCCTGTTCCGCACATTGCCGCGGCCTGCCGGGCTTGTGCCCGCGCCTCTGTCAGTTTTGCTATAAGACCAATCAATGTTTTGCTATAAGACTACGGCTTACTGTCAATCACTTACATGTGAGTAAATAAGCGTATAATTTGCCTCACTTGATCCAGATCAAGAAGAACAGCGGAACCCCCATCGCTGATGGGAAGGCAACGCGGCGCCGCAGCCTGTACCCGCCATCGTGGTGGCGGTACTTGCCGAGCGTACAATAAAACAGGAAAGTCAGGAAAAAATGAACACTACATGCATGCGCGCCGCGGCGCTGGCCGTCTCCACGCTCATCGGCGCAAACGTTTGCGCCCAAAGCAATGTCACCATCTATGGCGTGGTCGACGCGGCCACCGCGTACGCGAGCAACCAGGGCGGCAATTCGAATACCTATATGCGCAGCGGCAATTTGTCCGCCAGCAAGATCGGTTTCCAGGGCGTGGAAGACCTGGGCGGCGACCTGAAGGCGTTGTTCCTGCTGGAAAACGGCTTTGAAAGCGATACGGGCGCGCAAAGTTCGGCCAGCGCCCTGTTCAACCGCCAGGCTTACGTGGGCCTGCAATCGGCAGCCTACGGCAGCGTGACGGCGGGCCGCCAGTACACGCCGTACTACCTGCTCGTCGGTTCGCTGGCATCGAGCAACGTCTTGACGGGCGCCACCGGCGCGCACCCGGGCGATATCGACGGCCTCGATACGACCGTGCGCATCAGCAATTCCGTGACCTACAGCATGCCCGCCTGGCGCGGCCTGCAAGCGAGCGCGCAATACGGCTTCGGCGAAGCGGCCGACGGCAATGCCGCGGGCAGCAGCTTCAGCGCCGCCGTCAAGTACAGCACCTCGCCGGCGGAATTCGCGCTCGGCTACCTGAAACTGAAAAATGGACAGAATGGCACCGGCTGGAGCGACAAGGCCTCGGCCAGCTTCGGCATCTCGGCCATCAACCAGGGCTACGCCTCGGCGGACAGCATCGAGTTCATCGCCGCCAGCGCGCGCTACACGATGGGCAAGTGGATGGTGGGCGCCATCGCCAGCAACGTGCAATACCAGGCGGGCAGCCATTCCACGTTCCGCGACACGGCCATCTTCAACACGGCCGGCCTGATCGCCAGCTACCAGTGGACGCCGCAGTGGTTCCTGTCCGCCGGCTACAGCGACACCTTCGCCAGCCGCGCCAACGGCGTGTCGGACCGCGCGCGCTACCGCCAGCTGTCGTTCGAACAGAATTACGCGCTGTCCAAGCGCACGGCGATCTACCTGATCGAAGCGCGCCAGCTGGCGCGCGGCCAGACCCTGGGCCAGAACGGCGCCATCGTCGACGCCGTCGCCTCGGTCGGCGATTCGCAAAACGGCACGCCGTCGTCGAACGGCGGCCAGACGGTGGTGATGGTCGGTCTCAAGCATTCTTTCTGAACGGTTGCTGAACTCACGGGAGCTTCAATTGGACGCTACACACAACAAGGAGGGCCGCGGCCCCCTGAATCCCGGCCGCCGCATGGTGCTGGCCGGCTTGCTGTCGGCTTCGGCCGCGGCGCTGATTCCCTGGGCGCTGGCCGAACCGGTCGCCAATGCGGAGCAGGGCGCCTTCCTGGGCGTGTCGGCCATGCTGGTCGGGCGCCAGGTGCTCGATCCCGTGCTGGCCAGGCGCCTGTATGAGGCGCTGGTGGCGCAGGACGCCGCCTTCCCCGCCAAGGTGCGCGCGCTGCTGGCCCTGATCAATGCGCAGGGCTTGCAGGCGGCCGGCCTGCAGGAAGCGCTCGATGCGCTCGACCCGGCCCAGTCGCCGCTGGCGGCCCTGCCGCGCCAGATCGCCAGCGCCTGGTACCTGGGCATCGTCGGCACGGGCGAGGCGGCCGTCTGCGTCGCCTACGAGCAGGCGCTGAATGCGGCCGTCGTGGCCGACGTGCTCAAGCCTCCCACGTATTCCTACGGCGCCTACGGCAGCTGGGCCAGAAAACCAATTTAAGGAGCCATCATGGCTGAAGAACTCTCCGCCGATTACCTCGTCATCGGCTCCGGCATCATCGGCTCGCTGGCCGCGCGCAAACTGGCGCTGGCCGGCGCCTCGGTGCTGATCCTGGAAGCGGGCCCGCGCGTGTCGCGCGGCGAAATCGTCGCCCGTTTCCGCAACACGACGCGCCGCAGCGACTGGATGTCGCCGTATCCGTCGGTGGCCACGGCGCCGCACCCGATCTACCAGCCGAAGGATAACGGCTACCTGGTGCAGGCGGGCCCGTACCCGTATCCGGCCGAATACATCCGCCAGTTCGGCGGCACCTCGTGGCACTGGGCCGCGCAGGCCTGGCGCAACGTGCCGAACGACTTCCGCATCCATACCCTGTATGGCGTGGGCGTCGACTGGCCCATCAGCTACGAAGACCTGGAGCCGTTCTACCAGGAAGCGGAAGGGATCATGGGCGTCTCCGGTGCCGAGAACACGGGTTCGCCGCGCAAGCAGCCATTCCCGATGGATGCCGTGACGGAGCCGTACGCCATGCGCCGCATCCGCGAGCGCCTCGACCCGTCGTTCAAGGTGGTCGGCAATACGGTGGCGCGCAACAGCGTCAGCTACGATGGCCGCCCGGCCTGCTGCGGCAACAACAGCTGCCAGCCGATCTGCCCCATCGACGCGCAATACCACGGCGGCATCGCCGCGCAGCAGGCGGAAGACGCGGGCGTCAGGATCGTCTGCAACGCCAATGTCTACAAGCTGGAACACGACGCGCAGGGCCGCATCACGGCCGCCCTGTACTACGACGTGGATAAAAAAAGTCACCGGGTCACGGCCAAGACCTTCATCCTGGCGGCCAACGGCATCGAAAGCCCCCGCTTGCTGCTCGTTTCCGCCACGGACAAGTACCCGAACGGCCTGGCCAACAGCAGCGACATGGTGGGCCGCAACCTGATGGACCACCCGAGCACCTCGATCACCTTCGACGCCGATGAAGACCTGTGGCTGGGCCGGGGCCCGCAAAGTCCCAATTCCATCAACACCATGCGCGACGGCGACTTCCGCAGCCAGCATTCGCCGTACCGTCTGGACTTCACGAACATCTCGCGCGTCGATGGCGCGACCAGGGAGTTGATCGGCAAGGGCGTGTTTGGCGCGGAATTCGAACAGCAGCTGCGTTTCCGCTCGGCGCGCGAAATGAGCCTGAAAAACGTGCTGGAAGTGCTGCCGAACCCGGAAAACCGCATCGCCCTCAGCAGCGAGAAGGATGCCATGGGCATCCCCAAGCCGCAGGCGCATTATGCGATCGACGAGTACACGAAACGGGGCCACGAGCGCTCGAAGCAGGATTTCGAGCAGATCGCCAAACTGATGGGCGGCACCAATCTGCGCCACAGCAAGGAAGGCGTATTCGCCAACAACCAGCACATCTGCGGCACCCTGTCGATGGGTTCCGATCCGGCCAAGGCCGTGTGCGACCAGTGGGGCCGCACCTTCGATCATGCCAACCTGTTCCTGTGCAGCACCGGCGTGCTGCCCACGTCCGGCACCTGCAATTCGACGGAAAACGGCCTGGCCGTGGCACTGCGCACCGTCAAGCATATCCTCGACGAACAACAGGGAGGAACAGCATGATGGCGACCTTCAGAATGGCGGCCGGCGCCGCCTTGCTGGCACTGGCCTTGCCCGTGCTGGCGGCGAACGCCCCTGGCGCCGACGTGCAGGCCATCGAACGCGGCCGCTACCTGGCGACGGCGGGCGACTGCATCGCCTGCCACAGCGTCCCTGGCGGCAAGCCGATGGCGGGCGGCCTGGCCCTGGCCACGCCGCTGGGGGCTATCGTCGCCACCAACATCACGCCGTCGACAACGCACGGCATCGGCAACTACACGCTCAAGCAGTTTTCCGACGCCGTGCGCCATGGCGTGCGGGCCGACGGCGCGCACCTGTACCCGGCCATGCCCTACACGGCCTACGCCAAGGTGACGGATGACGACACGGCCGCCCTGTACGCCTACTTCATGCATGGCGTGGCGGCGGTGGACACGGCGCCGGCAACACAGACGGACTTGCCGTTCCCGTTCAACATCCGCCTGTCGATGGCGGGCTGGAATTGGCTCTTCCTCGACAAGAAGCCGTTCGTGGCCGATGCGGCCAAGAGCATGGAGTGGAACCGCGGCGCCTACCTGGCGCAAGGGCTGGCCCACTGCACCACCTGCCACACGCCGCGCAACGCGCTGATGGCCGAGCAGCTGTCGAAGGAGCTGGGGGGCTTTGATCTGGGCACCTGGTTTGCGCCGAACATCACCTCGGACGCCAACAGCGGCATCGGCAGCTGGAGCCAGCAAGACCTGGTCGATTACCTGCGCACGGGCCGCGCCGCGCACCGGGGGCAGGCTGCCGGACCGATGGCCGAAGCCATCGACCATAGCCTGAAGCACCTGAGCGACGCGGACCTGAGCGCCATCGCGCACTACATCAAGAGCGTACCCGCCATCCGCGACAAGGCGGATACGAAACCGGTGACGCAATGGGGCCAGGCGGGCGATGAGCTCAATGCGATCCGCGGCGTGCCGCTGCCGCAGGAATTGAACAAGATGTCGGGTGCGCAGCTGTACGATGCGCAGTGCGCCAGCTGCCACCAGGCGAAAGGCGAGGGCAGTTTCGACGGCAGCTTGCCGCCCTTGTTCCACAACTCGGCGACGGGCCGCAGCAACAGCAACAACCTGGTGATGGCGATCCTCGATGGGGTAGAGCGGCAGGATGGCAAGGGTAATCATACTGCGGGACACCTGATGCCAGCCTTCCGCCAGACCCTGTCGGACGAGCAGATCGTCACCCTCGGCAATTACGTGCAGAAGATGTACGGCAATCCTGACGTGAAGGTGACGGCGGAGCAGGTGACGACCCTGCGCAACGGCGGTCCTGCCTCGAACCTGATCGGCCTGGCCCGCGCCGGCATCATCGTCGGCGTGCTGGTGCTGCTGGCCTTGCTGCTATGGTGGCGGGGACGGCGCCGCAAGGAAACATCAGTAGCTTAAAAAATCACCCTGAAGCAAAGGCTGGGGTCAGACCCGACAGGGTCTGACCCCTTTTTTTGCGCAGGATTTCGCAACTCGTTTGCATATGCGGAACTTATGTACTATCATGAGTTACATGAGACGCGACAGCAAACTATCATCGATTCTCCATGTGCTGCTGCACATGGCCCACGCGGGACGCCCGATGACGTCCGAGGAACTCGCCGGCTGCCTGGACACCAACCCCGTGCTGGTGCGGCGCGTGATGGCCGGCTTGCGCGAACGCGGCTACGTGGCCTCGGTCAAGGGGCATGGCGGCGGCTGGCGCATCGTCTGCGACCTGCACCGCGTCACCTTGCAAGACATCTACGTGGCCGTCGGCTCGCCCACCATCTTCGCCATGGGCAACCGCGTCGACCAGCCGGGCTGCCTGGTGGAGCAGGTGGTCAACCAGTCGCTGGCCGGCGCCTTCGATGAGGCCGAGGCGCTGCTGATCCGGCGCTTCGGCGCCGTCACCCTGGCCGACCTGGCCGGCCGTTTCAGCCAACAATATGCCATCCACCGAGGAGCACCCCATGCACATCTTTGACGCCATCATCGTCGGCGGCAGCTACGCCGGCCTGTCCGCCGCCACGCAACTGGCGCGCGCCCGCCGCCGCGTGCTGGTGATCGACGGCGGCCAGCGCCGCAACCGCTACGCCAGCCATTCCCACGGTTTCCTGACCCAGGACGGCAGCGGGACGGCCGCCATCGCCGCCGAGGGCAAGGCGCAGCTGCTGGCGTATGCCACCGTGTCCTGGCTGGACGGCACGGCCGTGCAGGCGGCGGCCAGCCGCGATGGCGATGGCTTCGACGTGACCCTGGCGGACGGCTATGCCGTTCACGGCAGCCGCCTGGTGCTGGCCACCGGCGTGATCGACGAGCTGCCGCCCGTCGATGGCTTGTCCGAGCGCTGGGGCGCCAGCGTCTTTCACTGCCCCTATTGCCACGGTTATGAACTGGAGCAGGGCGCCATCGGCGTGCTGGCCACGGGGCCCCTGTCCATGCACCATGCGCTGATGCTGCCGGACTGGGGCACGGTCACTTTTTTCCTGAATGGCGCGTTCGAACCCGATGCGGCGCAGCTGGCGCAACTGGAGGTGCGCGGCGTGACGGTGGTGCGCACGCCCGTGGCGCGGATCGACGGCGTGGCCGATGTGGTCATGGCCGACGGCAGCCGCCATGCGATGGCCGGCCTGTTCGTGGCCACCCGCACCCGCCTGGCCAGTGCCCTGGCCGGCGAATTGGGCTGCGCGCTGGACGAGGGCGCCATGGGCCCGTTCGTTCGCACCGACGAGCAAAAGGCCAGCAGCGTGCCCGGCGTCTTTTGCTGCGGCGATGCGGGGCGCATGGCCGGCAGCGTGGCGTTCGCGGTGGCCGATGGCGCCATGGCGGGCGTGGCGGCGCACCGTTCGCTGATGTTCGGGCTGGATCAGGCGGCAAAACCGCCGTCGATCTTCAGCCCCGCGCCCGTGACGAAGGCCGCTTCGTCGCTGGCCAGGTAAGCCACCATGCCGGCGATTTCATCGGCTGTGCCGTGGCGCGGCAGGGCCATCAGGCCGTGCATCAGGTCGGCGAAGTCGCCCGTGGGCGGGTTCATGTCGGTGGCGACGGGGCCCGGTTCCACGTTGTTGATGGTGATGCCGCGCGGTCCCAGGTCGCGCGACAGGCCTTGCGTCAGGCCGCTCAGCGCCGATTTGCTCATGGCGTAGGCGGCCGCGCCGCCGAACGGCATGCGGTGCGCATTCGTGCTGCCGATATTGATGATGCGCCCGCCCGTCTGCATGTGCGCCACGACCGCCTTGATGGCGACGAACACGGCGCGCACGTTGACGGCAATCGTCTTGTCGAAGTCCGCCAGCGAAAAATCATCGATGGCGCCGGGCAGGAATACGCCCGCGTTATTGACGAGGATGTCGACACGGCCAAACTGCGCCGCCACCTTGTCGATGGCGGCCGTCAGGGCCGCGGCATCGGCCGCATCGGCTTGCACGCCCAGCGCCTTGCCGCCAGCCGCTTCCACCTTGGCCGCCAGCGCCTGCGCTTCGGCGGCCGAGCTTTGATACGTGAAGACGACATTGGCGCCCTGGCTGGCCAGGCGGCGCACGATGGCCGCGCCGATGCCGCGCGAGCCGCCCGTCACAAAGGCGATCTTGTTCAGCAGTGACTGGGTATGGTTGCTTTGGGTTTGCATGATGGGCTTTCTGTGTGAGGAGTCGAGGAATTCAGTATCCATGCTTCATTCCTGCTGCGCTAGCCATGAATCGCTACAATCACTTTCAACTAAAACGATCAAGTGAGCAGGTAAAATAGGCGCATGGATGCCCTCAATCATTTGCAATCGTTTGTGCTGTCTGCCGAGCTGGGCAGCTTTTCGGCGGCCGCGCGCCGCCTGGGGCTGACGCCGGCGGCCGTCAGCAAGAACGTGGCGCGGCTGGAAGCGAGCCTGGGCCTGCGCCTGTTCCAGCGCAGCACGCGCCGCCTGACCCTGACGGAAGGGGGCGAGCGTTTCCTGCAGCAGATAGGCGGCGCCTTGTCCACCTTGCGCGAGGCGATCGCCGGCGTGGCGGAAGAGGGCGGCCAGCCGGCCGGCATCCTGAAAATCAGCATGGCGCCGTCGTTCGGGCGCAGTTATGTCGTGCCCTTGCTGGGCGACTTCATCGCGCGCTACCCGGGCGTCATTCCCGACTGCCATTTCGACAACCGGCAAGTGGACTTGATCGGCGAAGGTTTCGATGTCGCCATCGGCGGCGGCATCGAGCTGACGCCCGGCGTGGTGGCGCGCGAACTGGGTCACGCCCACGTCGTCGCCACGGCGTCGCCCGCCTTCATGCGGGGCAAACGCATGCCCGCCCATCCTTCAGACCTGGCGCATTTGGACGGCGTGGCGCGCCGCTCGGCCGGCAGCGGCAGACTGCGCAGCTGGATATTGCGCGACGGATCGGGTGGCGAAGGCGTGGCCGAATGCCGGCCGCGCGCCATCTTCGACGATCCGGAAGCGATGGCGCAGGCGGCCATCCAGGGTGTCGGCGTGGCGCTGCTGCCCATGCCGCACGCGCTGGCCCACTTGCGCAGCGGCGCGTTGATCCGCTTGCTGCCCGGCTGGCATGCCGATTCCGGCCCCCTGTCCGTGTACTATGCGAGCAAGAAGCTGCTGCCCGCAAAGACGCGCGTCTTCGTCGATTTCTTGCTGGAGCAGTTCCGCCAGCGCGATTTCGCCGCGCAGATACGACCCGATTAACCGATAGAGAATTCCCATGCATAGCAGTTACAGCCTGTTTTACACCTTTGATGGCGATCAGCCGGCCCGTTTCCGGGAAGCGCGCGTCTTTGGCACGACCGTGTGGACGGCCGCCGGCGCGGCCATGACGTGGGGCGAGGAGACGCGCAAGGACTACGCCAGCGAAGCCGAGGCGCACGCCGCGTACGCCACCCATTGCCAGGCGGCGCTGGCCGATGGCTACAGCTTGGCGCGCGCGAGCGTCATCGACCCGGCAGTGTTTGATTTCGCGCTGCTGCAAACCCTGGTGGCGCAGGCCGCGCGCCAGGCTTTCGACTGCGTGCGCCGTGCGCATCCTGACCAGCACATCGACGCTTTCGCGCTGGTGAGCGACGACAGCGCCATGACCATCGGCCCCATGGCGAACAGCCGCGAAGCGCTGGCCGCCTCGGAATACGGCGAAGAGATGCTGTGGACCCCGGCCGAGTGGGCGTTTGACGAAGGCGGCGCCTACTTCGACAGCGCCTACCGCTTGCTGCTGCAGGCGCATCGCGGCTTGCCGTTCGACGTCGCATTCGCCACCTTCCGCACCGGCGTGTTCGACGCCTGCATCGCGGCGCTGGCGCAGCTCGACACCGAAGGCTGTTTCGGTGCGGGCGCGCAGCGCGATCAAGCCGTGCTGCTGTTCGAGGTCAGCGACAGCGAGCCGGTGGAAGGCGCGCTGGCGCGCTTGAATCCGCCGGCCGTGGTGGCGCGTTTCGAGGCGTGGATGGCCAACTGGGAAGAGTGAAGCTTACGCCGCCACCAATCTGAGTCGCGTAATCTCCGCCGGCGCGCCGATACGTTTCGGCGGGCCCCAGTAGCCCGTGCCGCGGCTGACATAAATCCACAGGCGGCCTTGCCGGTGCAGGCCCGCCACGTAGGGCTGCTGCAGCGGCACGAACAGATTCCATGGCCAGAATTGTCCTCCGTGCGTGTGGCCCGACAGTTGCAGGTCGTAGCCGGCCGCTTCGGCCTCGGGCGCGCTGCGCGGCTGGTGCGCCAGCAGGATGCGGGGGATATCGGCTGGCGCGCCGGCGATGGCGCCCTGCGGATCGCTGCGCTGATCCGGATCGAAGGCACCGGCATTGAAATCGGTGACGCCGGCCAGCGCCAGGCGCGCGCCGTCGTGCTCGAGCACCGCGTGCTCGTTCATCAGCACGCGCAAGCCCAGGCGGCGGAACTCCGCCACCCACGGCGCGGCGCCCGAATAGTATTCGTGGTTGCCCGTGACGAGAAAGACGCCATGGCGCGCCCGGAGCTCGCCCAGCGGCGCCGTATGGCTGCCCAGTTGCGCCACCGTGCCGTCGACCACGTCGCCCGTGATGGCGATGACGTCCGCCTGCAGGCCGTTGGCGCGCGCGACGATGGCGTCCACATAGGCGCGCTTGATGGTGGCGCCCACGTGGATGTCGCTCAGCTGCACGATGCTAAAACCCTGCAGGGCGGCCGGCAAGCCGGTAATCGGCACCGTCACTTCGCGCACGCGCGCCACACGGCGGGCGTTGATGAAGCCGACGACGGTGGCCAGCAGCGCCAGGGCGAGCGCCGCCACGGCCGAGGCCTGGGCATGTGGGCGGGTGGCGGGAATCAGCATCAGCAGTTCGCGCAGCATGGTGAGCACGAACAGCGAGGAAAAAAAGCCCATGCACAGCGAGCCGGCCCAGCTCAAACGGTCGGCCAGGCGCGCATCGTTGGTGACGGCGCGGGCGAAGATGGTCATCGGCATCAGCATGGTCGAGGCCAGCAAGACGGCGCCACCCAGCAGCCAGCCGGCCAGGCCGACGGGCAGCGCGGGCAGCAGCAGCCAGCCCAGCAGGGCGTGCAGGGCGCCCAGTATCATGGTGATGCGCAGCAGCGGCGTGCGGGTTTTCATGTGATCGTTCCAATGGTGGGGGACCCGGCGCGGCGGATGCGATACGGCGCCGTCGCCGGCCGCCGATTATAGCCGACGCCTCGGCAACAGGCAGCCGGCTACCCCGCTCATGGTGCGTTCATTCTGCGCTCATGGTGCGATATGCAGCCCCAGCATGGCCAGCTTGCCGAAATCGACCGGCTTGGCGAAGTGCTCGTTGAACCCGGCCTGCAGGGCCGCCTGGCGGTCGTGTTCCTGGCCATAGCCGGTCAGCGCCACGAGCTGGAATTGCTGCGGTATCGGCAGCTGGCGCAGTTTGCCGGCCACGTCGTAGCCGCTCATGTCGGGCAGGCCGATGTCGAGAAAGACGATGTCGGGCTTGAATTCCAGGGTGCGCTCGGTCGCCTGCGCGCCCGTGTAGGCCGTGCGCACCGTGTGGCCGTACATTTCCAGCAGTTCGGCCAGGGTGTCGGCCGCATCGCAGTTGTCGTCGACGACGAGGATGCGCTGGCTGCCGCCGGAGGCAGCCTCTGGCGCCGGCGCGACGGCGGCCACGGGCACGTTGGCGTCGAGGGGCAGGATGACCTCGAAGGTACTGCCCAGCCCCACGCCGGGGCTGTGCACGCTGACCTGGCCGCCGTGCAGGGTCACCAGGTTGCGCACCAGCGACAGGCCGATGCCCAGGCCGTCCTGCACCCGGTCGGGCGAATGGCCGCTCTGCTCGAACAGGCCGAAGATGCTGTCGATGCTGGCGGCGGCGATGCCGATGCCGTTGTCGCTCAGGCGGATGCGCACGTTGTCGCCTTCGCGGACGGCGGAAATCGCGATGCGCCCGCCCGGCGCCGTGAACTTGGCCGCGTTGAGCAGCAGGTTGGCGACGATCTGCGACAGGCGCACGGCGTCGCCGCAGACCCACAGTTCTTCCTTGGGCAGATGCACGTCGAGCGCATGGCCGCGCGCCTCGATACTGTGCGAACTCGTTTCCAGCGCGCTGCGGATGACGCTGGGCAGGCTCACGCTGTCCCATTGCAGCGAGATCTTGCCCTGCGAAATGCGCGACACGTCGAGCAGGTCGTCCACCAGGCGCACCAGGTGGTCCGTGTGGCGGCCGATGGTGCGGCGCGCATTGTCCTGCACGGCCGGCACGACGGGGTCGAGCTTGCACAACAGGGCCAGCGCCGTGCGGATGGGGCCAAGCGGATTGCGCAATTCGTGGGCCAGGGTGGCCAGGAATTCATCCTTGCGGCGGTCCACGTCGCGCAGCGCGCGCTCGACCCGTCCCAGGCGCAGCAGAGCCTTGACGTTGGCGATCAGTTCATCGGCCTCGATCGGCTCGACCAGGTAATTGTCGGCGCCGCCATCGAGGGCGCGGATCTTGTCGGCCGTGCCGATGCACGATGCCGACGTCTGCAGCACCAGGATGGTGTTGGTCTCGGCGCCGCCCTTCAGTTGGCGGCACACTTCCAGGCCGTTGATGTCGGGCAGCTTGACGTCGAGCAGGATCAGGTTAGGGCGGTCCTGGCGCGCGCGCAGCAGCGCGTCGCCCCCGTTCGAGGCTTCGATGACCTTGAAGCCGGCGCGTTTGAGGATGCGCGATTTGGCGTAGCGTGCGCCATCGCTGTCATCGACGTTCAGGATCAGAGCATCGCTGTTGTTATCCGGTAGCATGCGCATTGTCCCATGTGGTTGTGCCTTGCGGCGGAACCGGCTCTTGCCGGTGGTGTTGGTTGCCGATCAGTGCGCGCAGGGTCGCCAGCAATTGCTGGCGCGACAGCGGCTTGACGTAATAGGCGTCGGCGCCCAGGGCCAGGCCCTTGCGCACGTCGTCGATCTCGGTGGCGACGATGACGGGCACCTGGCGCCGCAGCGGGTCGTTTTTCAGCTCGGCCAGCCAGTGCCAGGCCGTTTCGCCGTGCAGCAGGATGTCGAGGATGACGGCGGCGGGGCGCTGCTGTTCCCAGCGTTCCTGCGCCTCGCGCACGCTGCGCGCGGGGACCACGCGAAATTCGCTGCCGGCCAAGAATTTTTCATACAGCAGGCGCACGGGCGGATTGTCTTCCACCACCAGCACGCCGATGCGCTGGTCGTTGCCATTGTCGTTGGCCGGCGCGCTCGGCGGCAGGCTGCCTTCGGGCGCATGGTAGCTGGTGGGCAGGACGACGGAAAACAGCGAACCGTGGCCCGGCGTGCTGTCCACGGACACCGTGCCATTGAGCAGGGTGGCCAGGTTGCGGCACAGGGGCAGGCCCAGGCCCGTGCCCTTGACCTTGCGCTGCATGTGGTTTTCCACCTGGCTGAATTCCTCGAAGATCAGCTGCACGTCCTCGGCATCGATGCCCAGGCCCGTGTCGGAGACGGAAAAGCGGATGGCGTCCTGCTCCGGCAAGGGCGTGGCGCTGACGACGATGGCGCCGGCCTCCGTGAATTTGAGCGCGTTGGAGATGAAGTTGCGCAGGATTTGCGACAGCTTGCCTTCATCCGTATGGATGTGCAGGGCCGGATCGGGATCGATGAAGGTGAGCGTGAGCGTATCGGACACCAGCAGCGGGCGCAGCATGCCGCGCAGGGCGCTGAACAGGTCGGCCACCTGGAAGCTGTTGGCGTGCACGTCGACCTTGCCCGCCTCGATCTTGGCCAGATCCAGCAGATCGTTCACCAGGTCGCTCAGGCTGACGGCGCTTTGCAGGATGAACAGCACCTGCTTTTCCTGTTCCTCCGACAGCTCGCCGTCGATGCGGTCGAGCAGCAGCTTGGACAGCGCGCGGATGGAGCTGAGCGGGGTGCGGAATTCATGGCTCATGTTCGACAGGAAGCGCGACTTCATCTGGTCGGCGCGGCGCAGGTGGTCGGCTTTTTCATCGAGTTCCGCGAACAGCGCCACCACGCCCCGGTTGGTGTCTTCCAGCTCGCGCGTCAGCTGCAGCAAATCGTCCTGGCGCGTCTTCAGTTCGGCCAGGGTGCTCAGCAGTTCGCGGTTCTGCTGCTGCACCTCGGACAGCGTGATATCCGAGGGCAGCGCCTGCAGGCTGCCGGACAGGGCGCCGATGCTTTGCCCGTCGAGCAGGGGCGCGTCGCGCGGGAACAGCTTGTGCAGCGTGATCTGCGTGCCGTCGCCGGGCGCGCTGTGGATATGGCAGCGGTCCATCAGGCGCTGCGCGCCCAGGATGCCCAGGCCCATCCCCGTAGGCGAGCGGTAGGTGCCGGCCAATATCCGGTCGAGCTGCGCGATGCCGGGACCCTGGTCCTCGATGCGGATGCTGAGCACCTGCGGCGCCGTCTGCCCATCGATGGCGAAATGCACCTTGCCGCTGCCCGCGTAGTTGTAGACGTTGCGCGCCAGTTCCGACACGGCCGTGGCGATGCGCACCTGGTCCTGCACGCCGAAGCCGCACAGGGCGGCGATCTGCCGCGCGCGCTGGCGTGCGCCCACCACGTCGAGTTCACTGCCGATATGGGCTGTCAATATGCGTTGTGTCATGCCCCACCTGTCCTTTCTGCTGTTTCTGCTGTTTCTGCCGTTACAGCCTGATATTCCTCATGCTCGCGCAGCACCACCACCGTGACGTCGTCGCGCCCGCGCGCAAAATCGCGGTACAGCACGGCGGCGATCAGGCTGGGATGGCATTGCGCCAGGCCCGGATACTGTTCCAGGTCCCAGCGCGTGTGCAAGCCGTCCGAGTGCATGATCAAGGTCGCGCCCAGCTGCCACGGATAGCAGAATTCCTGCACCTTGCGCAGATTGCTGCCGACGATGCCGTTATGCGACAGCAGATGCCGGCGCTGCTGCGCGTCGAAGGCGCAGGCGGCGATGTTGCCCACGCCGGCATAGCGCAACTCGCGGCGCGCGCTGTCGATATGCGCCACCGCCATGGCCGCGCCGCGCGTGGTGCGCAGCGCGCCGTGGGCCAGTTCGATGAAGGGGGCGGGCAGGGGCGGCAAGCCGGGCGTGTCGTGTTCCAGCAGCGCGCTGGCGCGCTCCGACGCGCGCGCCGCCAGCGGGCCATGGCCCAGGCCATCGGCCACCATCAGGCTCAGTTCATGGCCTTCGCACACGACATTCCAGGCGTCGCCGCACACCTGTTCCGAGGCCAGCGGCAGGCATACGGCGCCGATGCGCCAGTTCGGATGGGCGGGAATGGCGCTGCTGGCGTGCTGGCCCCAGACCACCACCATCAGCACCGTGCCCTTGCCAGGCGCCGTGTACAGGTCGAATTCCTGGCCCAGGCGGCGTATCGCGCCCAGGCCCACGCCGTAGGTGCCCGTGGTGGAATGGCCATCCTGCATGTGCTGGCGCACGTTGGCCATGCCGGGACCGTTGTCGATGGCCAGCACTTCGATGCCGCTGGTGCCGCCGCGCAGCACCTTGCGCAGCAGGATTTCGCCGCGCTGCGCGTGCTTGACGATGTTGGTGGCCGCTTCGCTGATGATGATGGCCAGCTGGCCCGTGCGCACGTCGTCGAAGCCGATGCGGCGCGCCAGCTCGTTGCCGGCGCGGCGGGCCGCGGCGATCTCGCTCGGTTCGCCGATGGGAAAACTTCTTTGCCTGAGAATGTCAGGCTGTGGTTCCTGGTGGTTCAAAACAGCTTCCATTTCGCGATGGTGACGGTGGTGCCCGCGCCGGGCGCCGTGTCGATGTGAAATGCGTCGGCCAGGCGCTTGGCGCCGCCCAGCCCCAGTCCCAGTCCGCCGCCGCTGGTATAACCATCGGTCAGCGCCAGGGGAATATCGTCGATGCCCGGTCCCGCGTCGACGAAGCGCAGTTCCAGGCCCTGACGCGCGCCATCGCTGACGCGCGCGATGCGCGCCTCGCCGCCGCCGCCGTAGCGCAGGGTGTTGCGCGCCAGTTCGCTGGCCGCCGTGATGATCTTGGTCTGTTCGATCAGGCCAAAACCCATGGCGACCATGCTGTCGCGCACCTGCTTGCGCAAGCGCACGACGTCCTCGTCGCTGTGCAGGGGCAGGATCTGCTGCAGCTGTTGCGCCCCCGCCTGCGCCCGCTCCTGTGCCTGCGCGCCTAGCACGGCGCCCCCGTCATGCGCATGCGCCGCTCCGTTCCAGCATCTTGATGCCCAGCTCCACGTTGAGCGCCGTGCTCACGCCTTCCAGGGTCAGCCCCAGTTCCACCAGAGTGATGGCGACGGCCGGCTGCATGCCGACGACGACGGTGCGTGCGTCGAGGATTTTCGCCATCGCCGCCGTATTGCTGATCATGCGGCCGATGAAGGAATCGACGATGTCGAGCGCGGAAATGTCGATCAGCACGCCCGTGGCGCGGTCCGTCACGATGCGGGTGGTCAGGTCGTCCTGCAGGGTCATCGCCAGGCGGTCATGCATGTCCCCTGGATCGTCACCAGCAGCAGCCGGCCCATGCGTAAAATGGGGATTCTTTCCATAGGCGCCTCAGTGTTGTTGCTGCTGGTAGGTGATGCTGGAACCCGTGCGTTTCAGGGCCACGACGAAGGCGTCGGCCAGGGTGGCCTTGGTCATCACGTCTTCCAGGTTGACGCCCAGGTGCACGATGGTTTGCGCGATCTGCGGGCGGATGCCGCTGATGATGCAGTCGGCGCCCATCAGGCGCGCCGCGGCGATGGTCTTCAGCAGGTGCTGCGCCACCAGGGTGTCGACGGTGGGCACGCCCGTGATGTCGATGATGGCGATCAGGGCGCCCGTGTCGACGATCTTTTGCAGCAGGCTTTCCATCACCACCTGCGTGCGGGCGCTGTCGAGGGTGCCGATCAGGGGCAGGGCCAGCACGTTTTGCCACAGCTGCACCACGGGCGTGGACAGTTCCAGCAATTCCTGCTGCTGGCGCAATATCACCTGTTCGCGCGCCTTCTGGTAGATGGCGATGGTCAGCAGGCCCAGCTCGTCGAACAATTTGCTGGTGCTGACGATGGCGTCGCCCAGCTGATCCGGCTGGGCCGTGATTTGCTTGCGCAGGTAGGCGAACAGCGGTTCCTTGAGGGAGAACATGAAGCTGGCCGTGTCGATCGGCGAATAACCCTGGCGCACGCGCGACTGCGATATTTCGGCGAGCAGCTGGCGCGTATCGTCCCAGGCGCCGCCTTCGATGTCGAACGAGTCGCCGCTTTCCAGCGCGCTGACAAGCAGCGGCAAAAATTGCGACGCCTGCTGGCGCAGCTCGTTTTCGGCGATCTTGTCGCGCCGCACCAGGCGGGCGATCAGGCCGGCCATCCAGCCGTCCAGCAGTTCCGTGTGGTGTTCGTTGATGATGCCGGCCAGTTGCTGCGCCTGGCCCATGCCCGCTTTGTTTTTCATGCTGATCCTTGGCTGAAGTGGAGGGTGCGGCACGGCCGCAAACGGGTCCGCGCTGTGATGAATAAATTATAGGCAGACGTGGCTTTAGCTTGTGTTCTGTGCCGCACATAGTGGCGCATGTCGATGTACATTCCTGTGGGAAACATTGGCGCCTTTAAAGATGCATGTAGTTTGCATGTTTAGGCAGATTCCGCTACACTGGCAACACTCAACAAGAGAAACACGCCATGAATATCGACAAATTCAAACAGCAGCACCTGGCCATCCTGGCCGCCATCGACGACTTGCGCCGGCTCGCGCGCGGCGGTGTCGCCGCGCAGGCGCAGGCCATCGCCGAACAGATCGTCGCCATGAGCGGCTTGATCAAGCTGCACCTGGCCGTCGAGCAGCGCTACCTGTATCCGGCAGCGCAAGCGTCCGGCGTGGCCACGGTGGCCCGGCTGGGGCGCCAGTATGAAAACGAGATGCACGGCATCGCCGGCGCCTACCTCGATTTCGCGGGCCGCTGGAATACGCCCGTGCGCCTGGCGGCCGAATCGGACGCCTTCCGCAGCGAAGCCAATACCGTGCTGCACGCGCTGTTCCAGCGCATGCGCCGCGAAGACCACGACCTTTATCCCGCCATCGAAGCGTTGTAGGGCAGCTAACCAAACCTACTGCGCGTCGCGCTTTGCGGCCTGCGATGCTCACCGTGCGTTAGCACGGTTGCGCTTCTTAGCCACAAATCATCGCCGCTCGCTACGGTTTTGTTAGCTGCCGTTATTTTCCGACTTTCTTCTTATTTCAAATTCATACAGGGATTTCACATGCTGACCCAACAACAACGCGCCATCATCACGGCCACCGTCCCCATCCTCGAGCAGGGCGGCGAAGCGCTGACGCGCCATTTCTACAAGAACCTGTTCCGCGATCATCCCGAAGTGCTGCCGTACTTTAACCAGGCGCACCAGCACAGCGGCGACCAGCAGCGCGCGCTGGCCAATGGCGTGCTGATGTATGCCAAACATATCGACCAGCTGGAAGCGCTGGGCGACCTGGTGGCCACCATCGTCAATAAGCACGTGGCCCTGCAGATCCGCGCCGAACACTATCCGCTGGTGGGTGGCAGCCTGCTGCAGGCGATCCGCGAAGTGCTGGGCGAAGAGGTGGCCAGCGACGCCGTCATCGACGCCTGGGGCGCGGCCTACGGCCAGCTGGCCGATATTTTGGCCGGCGAGGAAGGGCGCATCTACAAGGCGCAGGCGGCCGCACCGGGCGGCTGGAGCGGCGCGCGCGACTTCACCGTGCGCAGCAAGACGGTGGAAAGCGGCGAGATCACGTCCTTCCTGCTGGCGCCCGCCGATGGCCAGCCCGTGCTCGACTTTGCGCCGGGCCAGTACATCGGCGTGCTGGCCACCGTCGATGGCGTGCCCATGCGCCGCCAGTACTCCTTGTCGGCCGCCAGCAATGGCCAGACCTACCGCATCAGCGTCAAGCGCGAAGAGGGCGGCAAGGTGTCGAATTTCTTCCATGACCACGTGCAGGCGGGCGATACCGTGCAGCTGACGCCGCCCTCGGGCGACTTCGTGCTGAGGGATGGCGACAAGCCGCTGGTGCTGATCAGCGGCGGCGTGGGCATCACGCCCACGCTGGCCATGCTGACGGCGGCCCTGCGCGGCACGCGTCCCGTGCATTTCATCCACGCGGCGCGCAACCAGGGCGTACATGCGTTCCGCGCGCAGATCGATGCACTGGCCGCGCAGCATCCGCAGCTGCAGCGCTATTACTGCTACGCGGAACATGACGGCGAGCAAGACGCCCCGGATGCCGTCGGCTTGCTCAATAAAGAGCGGCTCGGTCACTGGCTGCCCGCCTCGCGCGACGTCGACGCGTATTTCCTGGGGCCGCAGCCGTTCATGCGGGCCGTCAAGCAATACCTGCGCGAGCTGGGCGTGCCGGAACGGCAGACGCACCATGAATTCTTCGGACCGGCAGCCGCGCTGAACTGACCTTGTCTGCTGTGTGTTGTCCCTGCGAGAAAAAAACGCCGCCGTAAGGGGCGGGTAAGTCTCGCGCCGTATTGTGAATGCAAGCTCGACAAGAAAAGAGCAGGCTCACATAACGGAGGCAACACATGCATGACGATCTGGTACAAAAACTCAAGAGCGATCCCAATTATCATCGGCTGGTCCGGGTGCGCTCGCGCTTCGGCTGGGCGCTGACGGGCCTGATGATGCTGGTGTATTACGGCTACATCCTGCTGATCGCCTTCGACAAGGAATTCCTGGCCACTAAAACGGGCACGGGCGTGATGACCTGGGGCATGCCGATCGGCTTGTTCGTCATCGTGTTTACCGTGGTGATCACGGGCATCTATGTGCGCCGCGCCAACAAGCAATTCGACGACCTGACCAGCGCCATCCAGGCACGGGTGCAGGCATGAACGCCGCCAAGCATGCGCTGCGCTGCGTGTCTTGCATGAGCGCCGGCCTGAGCGCGCTGGCCTTGCTGGGGGCCAGCAATGCCGCGTTCGCAGCCGGCGCCGACCTGGGCCAGGCAGTCAAGCAGCCGACCAACTGGACGGCCATCATCATGTTCGCCGTCTTCGTCATCTTTACCCTGTTCGTCACCAAGTGGGCGGCCAAGAAGACCAAGTCGGCTTCCGATTTCTACACGGCCGGCGGCGGCATCACGGGCTTTCAGAACGGCCTGGCCATCGCGGGCGACTATATGTCGGCCGCATCGTTCCTCGGCATTTCCGCCGCCGTCTTTTTGAACGGCTACGATGGCCTGATCTACGCCATCGGCTTTCTCGTCGGCTGGCCCGTCATCACCTTTTTGATGGCCGAGCGCCTGCGCAACCTGGGCCGCTACACCTTTGCCGACGTGGCCGCCTACCGCTTCAAGCAGGCGCCGATCCGCATTTTCTCGGCGTCCGGCACCCTCGTCGTCGTGGCCTTTTACCTGATCGCGCAGATGGTGGGCGCGGGCCAGCTGATCAAACTGCTGTTCGGCCTCGAATACTGGATCGCCGTCGTGCTGGTCGGTACCTTGATGATGATCTACGTGCTGTTCGGCGGCATGACGGCCACCACCTGGGTGCAGATCATCAAGGCCGTGATGCTGCTGGGCGGCGCCACCTTCATGGCCGTGGCCGTGCTGGCGCAATTCAACTTCAGCCCGGAAGCGCTGTTCGCCAAGTCGGTGGACGTGCATGCCACCAAGGAAGCCATCATGGGCCCCGGTTCCTTCATCAAGGACCCGATCTCGGCCATCTCGTTCGGCATGGCGCTGATGTTTGGTACGGCCGGCCTGCCGCACATCCTGATGCGTTTCTTCACGGTGCCAAGCGCCAAGGAAGCGCGCAAGTCCGTGTTCTGGGCCACCACCTGGATCGCCTATTTCTACATTCTGACCTTCATCATCGGCTTTGGCGCCATCGTGCTGGTGAGCACCAATCCCGAGTTCAAGGATGCGGCCGGTAAATTGCTGGGCGGTAACAACATGGCGGCCGTGCACCTGGCCAAGGCCGTGGGCGGCAACGTCTTCCTCGGCTTCATGTCGGCGGTCGCGTTCGCCACCATCCTGGCCGTGGTCGCGGGCTTGACCCTGTCGGGCGCGTCGGCCGTCTCGCACGATCTGTATGCCACCGTCATCAAGAAGGGCAAGGCCACGGGCGCCAATGAATTGAAAGTGTCGCGCGTGACGACGATCGTGCTGGGCATTATCGCCGTGGTGCTGGGCATCGCCTTTGAAAAGCAGAATATCGCCTTCATGGTCTCGCTGGCCTTCGCCATTGCCGCCTCGGCCAACTTCCCCGTGCTGTTCATGTCGGTGCTGTGGAAAGACTGCACCACACGGGGCGCCACCATCGGCGGCTTCCTGGGCTTGACCACGGCCGTGGCGCTGACGGTGGTGTCGAAGTCCGTGTGGGTCGACGTGCTCGGCCATGGCGAGGCGCTGTTCCCGTATGCGTCGCCTGCGCTGTTCTCGATGACGGCGGGTTTTGTCGGCATCTGGCTGTTCTCGGTGCTCGACAAGAGCCCGCGCGCGCGCATCGACCGCGCCGGTTATGAAGCGCAGCAAATGCGTTCGGAAACAGGCATCGGTGCGGCAGGCGCCAGCGCGCATTGATGTTTTAGGTAGTTGCTGCAGAAAACAATGCCCGGTTCGCCGGGCATTGTTGTTTTTGGCGCGCTTACTTGGCCACGCGCAAGGGAATCACGCCCGCCGCCAGCGCGGGCGCGCCCGGCGTTGCTTCGAGTATCGATGCCAGGGTTACCGTGTCGAGCACGGCCAGGAAGGCGGCCGTGGCCTGGCCCAGCTTGGCTTTCAGCAGGCAATCGGGCGTCAGCGGGCAGGTATTGTTTTCCTTGTTAAAACATTCCGCCATGAAAAAATCGCTTTCCGTCTCGCGCACGACGGTGCCGATATTGATCTCGGTCGGGTCGCGCGCCAGACGCAGGCCGCCATTGCGTCCACGCACGGTTTCCACAATGCCCGACAGGCCCAGCTGGTGCACCACCTTCATCAGGTGGTTTTTCGAAATCGCGTGCAGGTCGGCGATGTCCTGGATGGTCACGAGGCGGTCGCGGTGCACGCCCAGGTACATCAGGGTGCGCAGGGTGTAGTCGGTATAGGCAGTCAGTCGCATGGGATATCGTTCATAAGATGTGGATTACATCCTTGTTTCATCCGCAGCATACAGCAGAGCGCCTGCGATGTGTGTTGCGCCGTCACTTTTCATCCTCGAAAGACAAAAGTTGATTGCCTTTCGCTTAAATGCGTAGTAAATTTTCATATTGTTGCCCTGGTAAATAGCTTGCAGGCCCTTGCTGGCCCTTTGAGTATGGATTTTATTGATGAAAATCAAGAGGATGGTGAAGCAATAAGGTAAATTTACTACAAAAATCGGATGATGGGCGTTTCCCGGCCGGGGAGCGCGTACTACGCAATCTGTGCGGTGCCGCCGTGGCCGCCCCAGGAAATGAATACCATGCAAATGAATGAAGTGAAAGACGAGCTGCTGAGCAGCGATATCCGCCAGCTGGGCCGTCTGCTGGGCGACGCCATCCGCAACCACCTGGGCGACCCCGCCTTTGAGCGCATCGAACATGTGCGCCAGCTGGCCATCCGTTTCCGCCGCGACAATGATGAAGCGGCGCGCGCGCAGCTGTCCGATGCGCTGCAAGCGCTGTCGCAGGAAGAAACCACGCAATTGACGCGCGCTTTCAGCTATTTCTCGCTGCTGGCCAACATTGCGGAAGACCAGCATCACATCCGCCGCACGCGCGCCCATTTGATCGCCGGGTCGCCGCCGCGCCAGGGTAGCCTCAGCCATGCCGTCGGCAACGTGTTTGACGCGGGCAAGGCCGATGCGCTGGAAACGTTCTTTGAAGATGCGTTCGTCAGCCCCGTGTTCACGGCGCATCCGACGGAAGTGCAGCGCAAGAGCATCCAGAATTGCCAGATGGCCATCGCGCGCCTGTTGAGCGAGCGCGACCGCGTGCAAATGACGCCGGAAGAAGCGGAACAGAACGAGGAAGCGCTGGGCCGCGGCATTGTGACCCTGTGGCAAACGCGTCTGTTGCGCACGAGCAAGCTGTCCGTCATGGATGAAGTAGCCAACGGCCTGTCGTTCTACGACCACACGATTTTGCGTGAATTGCCGAAATTGTATTCCTCGCTGGAAACCATGCTGGCCCAGCGCGATGCCCGCTGGGAAGATGCGGAATTGCCCAATTTCATGAAAGTCGGCAGCTGGATCGGCGGCGACCGCGACGGCAACCCGTTCGTTACGGCCGACATCCTGCGCAGCACCCTGCAGACGCAGGCCGACAAGGTGCTCGATTTTTACCTCGGCGAATTGCGCAAGCTCGCTTCGCAGCTGTCGCTGGCGCAAATCCTGAACGCCTGCAGCGAGCCGCTGCGCGCGCTGGCCGAGCGCTCGGCCGATGCCTCGCCGCACCGGGTCGACGAACCGTACCGCCGTGCCCTGCATGGCATCCATGCGCGCCTCGATGCGACGCGCGTCGTACTTTCTGGCAAGGGCAAGCAAGCCGAAGGCGTGCAGCCTTACGCGGCAGCGGCCGAGCTGCTGGCCGACCTGGACGTGGTCCAGCATTCGCTCGTCAGCAATGGCTTGCGCGCGCTGGCACGGGGCCGCTTGCGCCAGCTGCGACGCGCCGTCAAGGTGTTCGGCTTTTCGCTGGCGCCGCTGGACTTGCGCCAGAATTCCGATGTGCACGAGCGCGTCGTGGGCGAACTGTTCGCCGGCGCCCAGCCGGGCCTGGTTTACCTGGACCTCGATGAAGAGCAGCGCATCAGCTTGCTGCTGGCCGAGCTGGAATCGCCGCGCCTGCTGACGTCGCCGTATGCGCAGTACTCGGAAGAAACGACGTCCGAACTCGACATCTTCCGCGCCGTGCGCGAAGCGCATGTCAAATACGGCAAGGAATCGGTGCCGAACTGCATCATCTCGAAGGCGGCCAGCGTGTCGGACTTGCTGGAAGTGGCCTTGCTGCTGAAGGAAGTGGGCTTGCTGCGCCAGGACAGCCGCGAAGTGGACGTCAACATCATTCCCCTGTTCGAAACCATCGACGACTTGCGCGCCGGTCCCGCCATCATGGCGCGCGCATTTGGCTTGCCGTTCTACCGGGGCTTGCTGGCGTCGCGCGCGGACCAGCAGGAAGTCATGCTCGGCTACTCGGACAGCAACAAGGACGGCGGCTTCTTGACCTCCGGCTGGGAACTCTACAAGGCCGAGATCGAGCTGGTGACGGTGTTCAAGGAATACCAGATCAAGCTGCGTTTGTTCCACGGCCGCGGCGGTTCCGTGGGCCGCGGCGGCGGACCCAGCTATGAAGCCATCCTGGCCCAGCCGGCCGGCGCCGTGCAGGGGCAGATCCGCCTGACGGAGCAGGGCGAAGTCATCACGGCCAAGTATGCGAACCCGGAAGTAGGGCGCCGCAACCTGGAAGTGCTGGTGGCCGCCACCATCCAGTCGACCCTGCTGCCGCAGGCGCAGCTGCAGCCGAAGGCATCGGCCGGCGCGGGCCACCTGGCCGCGATGGAAGAGCTGTCCGGCACGGCTTTGAACGCCTACCGCGACCTCGTCTACGGTACGGAAGGCTTCGAACAGTATTTCTGGGAATCGACGGTGATCGCGGAAATTGCCGCCCTGAACATCGGCAGCCGTCCCGCCTCGCGCAAGAAATCGACCTCGATCGAGGATTTGCGCGCCATTCCCTGGGTCTTGAGCTGGGCCCAATGTCGCTTGATGCTGCCGGGCTGGTTCGGTTTCGGTTCCGCCGTGCAAGCCTACCTGGACGCCCATCCCACCGATGGCGCGGACGTGCTGCGCGGCATGTACACGGACTGGCCCTTCTTCACGTCATTGCTGTCGAACATGGATATGGTGCTGGCCAAGAGCGACATCGCCATCGCCGGCAAGTATGCGGAACTCGTCAAGGACAAGGCCCTGCGCGACGCCATCTTTACGCGCATCCGCGCCGAATATGCGGCCACCCTGGACGCCTTGAAGCTGATCACGGGCCAGGAAGAGTTACAGCAAGCCAACCCGCTGATGCAGCGCTCGATACGCAACCGTTTCCCTTACATCGACCCGCTCAACCACGTGCAGGTGGAGCTGTTGAAACGTTTCCGCGAAGGCAAACAGGATGCGGCGGCCCGCACTGGGATTCATTTGTCGATCAATGGCATTGCGGCTGGCCTGCGCAACAGCGGTTAACTTTTAGGGCAAAGTTGCCGAAATTCCGGGGTCAGACCCGCCGGGTCTGACCCCAGCTTTGCACTTGGGTTGGCTTTACGAACTCAGTAGAAAACAACAAGGAGACAGCATGACCATCAAAGTTGCCATCAATGGCTATGGCCGCATCGGCCGCAACGTCTTGCGCGCGTTTTATGAAGGCGGCAAGCAGCAGGATATCGAAATCGTCGCCATCAACGACCTGGGCGACGCCAAGTCGAATGCGCATCTGACGCGCTACGACACGGTACACGGCAAGTTTCCCGGCGTCGTCACCATCGATGGCGACAACATGCTCGTCAACGGCGACCGCATCCGCGTCTTCGCGCAGCGCGACCCGGCCCTGATTCCATGGGGAGAGTTGGGCGTTGATGTCGTGCTTGAATGCACGGGTTTCTTCACCACCAAGGAAAAAGCCTCGGCCCACCTGAAGGGCGGCGCGAAAAAGGTCATCATTTCCGCGCCGGGCGGCAAGGACGTGGACGCCACCATCGTGTTCGGCGTCAACCAGCATGTCTTGAAGGCATCGGACACGGTCATTTCCAACGCGTCGTGCACGACGAATTGCCTGGCGCCATTAGTCAAACCGCTCAACGACGCCATCGGCATCGAGTCGGGCCTGATGACCACCGTGCACGCCTACACGAACGACCAGGTCTTGTCCGACGTGATGCATGAAGACTTGCGTCGCGCCCGCTCGGCCACGCATTCGATGATACCCACCAAGACGGGCGCGGCGGCCGCTGTCGGCCTGGTCTTGCCTGAACTGAATGGCAAGCTCGATGGTTTTGCCGTGCGCGTGCCGACGATCAACGTCTCGCTGGTCGACCTGTCCTTCATCGCCAAGCGCGATACCACGGTGGAAGAGGTCAACGCCTTGCTGAAAACGGCGTCGGAAGGCGCGCTGAAAGGCATCCTCACTTACCAGACGGAACCGCTCGTTTCCATCGATTTCAACCACAACCCGGCCTCGTCGAACTTCGATTCGACCCTGACCAAGGTTTCGGGCCGCCTCGTGAAAGTGTCGTCGTGGTACGACAACGAGTGGGGCTTCTCGAACCGCATGCTCGACACGACCGTCGCCCTGATGGCGGCCAAGTAACAAGAATCACCGCTGATCCAGCGCACCAGGACGGCCGGCCCACAAGGCCGGCCCTTGTAGCAACTCATTATAGAAAGCAGCACACCATGACCATGCAAGTACAGCAACGCGCCACCAAGATCGTTTCCACCATCGGCCCCGCTTCGAACGATATCGATACCCTGGTCCGCATGTTCAAGGCCGGCGTCGACGTCGTGCGCCTGAACTTCTCGCATGGTAAGGCGCAAGACCATATCGACCGCGCCCGCATGGTGCGCGAAGCGGCAGCGCTGTGCGGCCGCGAAGTGGCCATCATGGCCGACTTGCAAGGTCCGAAGATTCGTGTCGGCAAGTTTGAAGAAGGCAAGATTTTCCTGGAAAACGGCGCTTCCTTCATCCTCGACGCGAAATGGGGCGAAAACGGCGAACTGGGCAACATCGAGCGCTGCGGCCTCGACTACAAGGAATTGCCGCGCGACTTGCGCGCTGCCGACGTGCTGCTGCTGAACGACGGCCTGATCGTGCTGACGGTCGATAAAGTCGTCGGCAGCGAAATCCACACCACCGTCAAGATTGGCGGCGAATTGTCGAACAACAAGGGCATCAACCGCCAGGGCGGCGGCTTGTCCGCGCCGGCCCTGACGGCGAAAGACATGGAAGACGTCAAGACGGCGATGAGTTTCCAGGCAGATTACGTGGCCGTGTCGTTCCCGAAAAACGCCACCGACATGGTCATGGCGCGCCAGCTGGCCAATATCGCGGGCGAAGCGTGGGATCACAAGCCGATGATGATCGCCAAGATCGAGCGGGCGGAAGCCATTCCTGCCTTGCAAGAGATTCTCGACGCCTCCGACGGCATCATGGTGGCGCGCGGCGACCTGGCCGTGGAAGTGGGCAATGCGGCCGTGCCGGCCTTGCAAAAGCGCATGATCAAGATGGCGCGCGCGTCGAACAAATTAGCCATCACGGCCACGCAGATGATGGAATCGATGATCGTCAATGCCGTGCCGACCCGTGCGGAAGTATCCGACGTGGCCAATGCCGTGCTCGACGGCACGGATGCCGTCATGACGTCGGCGGAAACGGCGTCGGGCCGCTACCCGATCGAAACGGTGGAAGCGATGGCCGCCATCTGCCTGGACGCGGAAAAGTGGGATACCTGCAAGCTCGATGCCGATTTCCTCAACGCCACGTTCTCGCGCATCGACCAGTCGATCGCCTACGGCGCGCTGTTTACAGCCCACCACCTGCGCGTGAAAGCGATTGCCACCCTGACGGAATCGGGCTCCACTGCCCTGTGGATGAGCCGTTGCAACATCGATATCCCCATCGTCGCGCTGACCCCCAGCGTGGGCACGCGCCGCAAGCTGGCCCTGTACCGCAACGTCAGCACCCTGGAATTGACGTCCGGCACCGACCGCGACAAGGTCTTGCAGCAGGCGGAAGATTTGCTGGTGGAACATAAAGTCGTGACCAAGGGCGACACCGTCGTGCTGACCTGGGGCGAGCCGATGGGCAAGGTGGGCGGCACGAATGCGTTGAAGATCATGAAGATCGGTCAGCACTGATCGTATTACTGGCCGCCAGGCGCAATGGCAGATACCCAATCTGCCATTGCGGTGGCCGCATTTCCGTGTCAGCAGCCCCCAGCAGTCATGGCCGCCAAACGTGCGCGTGCAGCGCATGTCCCTTTGCTATATTCAAGTCTTTAGTTGAAGGCCATGCCCATGAAACGCAGCGCGACCTTGTTCCTGATGAGTATTTTTTGCGCAGCAGCAGCCACGCCCGCCTCGGCGGCCGAGCCGGCGCAGCGTTTGCAGCGCGCCACGGGGCTGTGGAAGGTGACGCCCGCCACCTCGCCGTTTTCCTGGGAAATCTGCGTTGATCAGCAACGCGACCGCCTGATCGACGACGACTTGTGGAGCGATTTCGAGCAGGAATGCCAGATCGCGTCGCAAAGCCGCCAGGGCGACAGCTACGCCTTCCAGTCCAGCTGCCCGGGCGCCAAGCTGGCGGGCAGTTTCAAGGGCGACCTGGCCAAGGCGTATACCCTGACCGCCGACACCACTATCGAACTGAACGGCAAGACCGAGGTGCAACGCACGGAACTGGCGGGCGAGTTCCTCGGTGCCTGTCCCGCCGGGTTGGCGCCGGGCGCGAAGAAAATGCGCGGCGGCATGGTCATGAAGAGCTTGTATATCAGCCGCTAAGAGTCGGCAACCGCACTGAAACAACGTTTTCCAGCGATAGGCGGGCGCCGGCATTGACGCCGGAGGCAAGGATTTGTGATAATGAGAATTATTATCAATTAGTCGCGCCTTGCCTTGCGCGCATTGGAGTCCCGAGTGAACATTGCGCAGTCCAGCGAGTCGATAGCCGGCATCTACAGCAGCCACCACGGCTGGCTGATGCGCTGGTTGCGCGCCAAGCTGCAGTGCGCCGACCATGCGGCCGACCTGGCGCAGGATACTTTCGTGCGCCTGCTGACGGCGCCGCCCGAGAACCGGCAGAGCCTGCGCGAACCGCGCGCCTATCTCACCACGGTGGCGCAACGCCTGCTGATCGACCATTACCGGCGCCTGTCGCTGGAGCAGGCGTGGCTGGAAACCCTGGCCCAGCAGCCCGATCTGCTGATGCAGTCGCCGGAAGAGCGTTTGCTGGTATTGGAAGCCTTGCAGCGCATCGATGCCATGCTCGACGGTTTGCCGCCGCTCGTGCGCAACGCCTTCCTGCTGGCGCATGTCGATGGCCTCGCCTATGCAGAAATCGCCCGGCGCCTGGGCGTGAGCGAGCGCAGCATCAAGCGCTATATGGTGCAGGCGTTCGAGCGCTGCATCCTCTTGATCCTGTGAACGCCAGCACGGCTGCCATCGACCCGCGCGCCGCCCGCGCGGCGGCGCAATGGCTGGTGCGCTTGCACGGGGGGCCTTTGAACGTTGACGAACAGCAAGCCTTCCAAGCCTGGCGCACCAGCGATCCCGCGCACGAAGCGGCCTGGAAACGGGCCGAGCTCGTGTGCGGCACCCTGGCCAGCGTGCCGCCGGTGCTGCGCCAGGCGGCGGACGGGGCGCCGCAGTCGCCGCAGCGGCGTGCCGTGCTCTACGGCCTGGCCGGGCTGATCGTGGCCGGACCGGCACTGTGGCTGGCCAGCCAGTCGGCGCCGTGGCAGGCGCGGCGCGCGGCCATCCGCACGGCCAGGGGCGAAATCCGCCACATGACATTACCCGATGGCACGCAACTGGTACTCAATACGGACACGGCCATCGACGTGCGCTTTGACGGCGCCGCGCGGCTGGTGGTCTTGCATGCCGGGGAAATCCACGTCGCCACGGCGCACGAGGGGGCCGTGCCGGCGCGCCCGTTCCTCGTGCGCAGCAGCAATGGCGTCGTGCGTGCTCTGGGTACGCACTTCAGCGTGCGCCAGGGCGGCAGCGTGCTGGCACCGCGTACGCAGGTGAGCGTCAGCGAGGGCGCCGTCGAGATACGGCCAAGGGAAGCTACCGACGCCTTGCGCAGGGTCGATGCGGGGCAGCAGGGCAGTTTCGACGACGCGGCCGTTTCTGCCTTGACGCCGCTGGCGCCGCATGCGGACGCCTGGCTGCGGGGCGTGCTGATCGCCGAGCGCATGCCGCTGGGCGAGGTGCTCGAACAGGTGGCCCGCTACCGCTATGGCGTGCTGCGCTGCGATCCGGCGCTCGCTGCCATGCCCGTGGACGGCATCTTCCAGTTGCACGACCCGGACAACATCCTGCTCTTGCTGCAGCGCGCCTTGCCGATCCGGCTGGCGCGCCGCACGCGCTACTGGATCAGTGTCGAGGCGGCTTGAGCTTGTCGGGTATGGTAGGTCGGCTTAGCCCGCAGGGCGTAAGCCGACGTGCTCCAATTTACTTCTTGCCTGTCCCTTTTTGCAGATTGCTTCGTCATACAAGGTAGAGAACGAACAATCCGAACCATCGAAAGGGTTTACATGGCTTTGCAGCACCGCACTTTGACAGCAGCACGCATGACGCTCCATCCCGCCACCGGCGCCGTGCGCGCCGCGCTGGTCTTGTTACTCGCCGTGGGTGCGGCCGGCGCCACTTTGCCGCAGACCGCGCTGGCGGCCGAGGCCAGCCCGGCCGCCAGCCTGCGCGACTACAGCATTCCCGCCGGCAGCCTGCGCGATGCGCTGGCCTCGTTTGCCATCGCCGCCGGCGTGAACCTGTCCACGCAGGGCGTGGCGCTCGACGGCCTGGCGACGCCGGGCTTGCAGGGCCGTTATGGCGTCGCGGCCGGCTTGCAAACGTTGTTGCAAGGCAGCGGCCTGGAGGTGACAGCCAGCGGCAGCGGCAATTATCTGTTGCGCAAAATGAATGCCAGTACGGCCGATGGCGGCCTGGCCAGCATGCCCGCCGTGGTCGTCAGCGCCGAGGCGGACGGCGCCACGGAAGGCACGGGTTTATATACGGCGCGCGCCATGTCGACGGCCACGGGCTTGAACTTGTCGCAACGTCACACGCCGCAAACGGTCAGCGTGATTGCGCGCCAGCAGATGGAAGATTTCGATTTGACCACCTTGCAGGACGTCGCGCGCGCCACGCCTGGCCTGTATGGCAAGACACAGGGCGTGTCCGACCAGGAAACCACGTATTTTGCGCGCGGTTTTGCCTTGAGCCACGTCAACGTCGATGGCTTGCCGCTCGATGTCACGGGTTTTAATGAGCGTAATGTTTCCGCCGACATGCTGATGTACGACCGCGTGGAAGTGGTGCGCGGCGCCACGGGCTTGATGGAGGGGGCGGGCGCGCCGTCCGGCAGCATCAACATGATACGCAAGCGCCCCACGGCCACGCCCCTGCTGAACGCGTCCGCTCACCTGGGCAGCTGGAAGGACCGGCAATTCACTGTGGACGCCAGCAATGCCTTGAACGCCTCCGGCAGCGTGCGCGGCAGGGTGGCGGCCGGCTGGCGCGACAGCGACAGTTTCGTCGACGTGGTCAACAACACCAACGGCACCGTGTATGCGATCGTCGAAGCGGACCTGACGCCATCGACCACGGCCGGCATCGGTTTCTCGCGCCAGCACAGCCGTACCGATGGCGTGTTTGTCGGCTTGCCGACGTTTGCCGACGGCCGCCACATGGACTTGCCGCGCTCGACCTTCCTGAATAATGCCGACTCGTTTCAGAAACGCGACAACAACGTCGTCTTCGCCGACCTGGAAACCAGGCTGGAGCAGGGCTGGCGCAGCCGCTTTGCCATCACGCGCATCGATGCCTCGTCCAGCACGCGCAACACCACCAATAGCCGCATCGATGGCGAGATCTATCGCTTCAGCCAGTCGGAAACGGGCTGGAAGTACAACACGGATCAGGTGGTGGCCGACTGGCGCCTGAGCGGCCCCGTCACCTGGTTCGGCCGCCAGCACGACGTGATCGTGGGCGCCAGCTACCGCCACGACGATTCGGCCGCGGGCCAGAGCTGGGAAGGGGCGGCCGCGCGCGTGATCGACATCCGCCACTGGAATCCCCATGCCTACCGCATGAACGGCGCGCCGTTCGAGCCGTACAACTGGGGCCGCAAGACGGACGAAAAGGGTATTTATGCGGCCGGCAACTTCAGCCTGGCCGATCCGCTGCGCCTGGTGCTGGGCGGTCGCTTCGGCTGGTATGCGCAGGACGTGACGGGCTGGTATGCCAGCAACCCCACGTGGCGGCGCGGCCTGACGGAAAACGCGAAGTTTACGCCGTATGCGGGCCTCGTCTACGACCTGGACCAGCATCACTCCGTGTATGCGAGCGGCACGCAGATCTTCGAGCCGCAAAGCTCGTTGGACGTGCGCGGCAATACTTTGCCGCCGTTGAGCGGCACCAACCTGGAAGTGGGCGTCAAGGGCGAGTACTTCGGGGGCCGCCTCAATGCCGGCGGCGCCCTGTTCCGCATCAAGCAGAATAACCGCGCGATGGCCGATGAAGTCAATTGCCCCACGGGCGGGGCCATCTATTGCGCCCGCGCGGCCGGGCAGGTGCAGAGCGAAGGCGTCGATCTGCAATTGTCGGGCTCGCCACTGCCGGGCTGGCAGATCGCGGGCGGCTACACCTATGCGCTGGCCAAGTACACGAAAGACAGCGTGGCGGCGAATATCGGCCAGCGCATCGCCACGGATGAACCGAAGCAATTGTTCAAGCTGTACACGACTGTGCAGCTGCGTGGCAGCCTGGCGCGGTGGAATCTGGGCGGCTCCGTGTACGCGCAGGACAAGATCTACCGCCGCGACACGGCTTACCTGACGCAGCAGGGCGCTTACGCCATCGTCGGGCTGACGGCCGGCTACCGCCTGAGCGAGCAGCTGCAGCTGCGCGTCAGCGTCGACAACGTGCTCGACCGCCGCTACTACCAGGGCCTCGGCTATGCGTGGTCGGGCGGGCTGGAACGCTACGGTGCGCCGCGCAGCGTATTGCTATCCCTGAACTACAAGCTGTAGCCGTGACGCCAGCGGAGCGCGCCCGGCCGGGCGCCTCTGCTACACTGCCGCCGTCCCCATTTTTTACTGTTCCCATGACCGCCACACACGTCCTGACGCCCCTGAAAAGCGCTTTCCAGCAATCGCGCACCGAAAATAACATCGAACTGATCCTGCCCGAACTGCTGGCCGCGCAATTGCACGTCGTCATCGGCGGGCAGAGCGAGCAGATCGACCTGTTCCTCGTGCCGTCGCCGAATCCCGAGCGCCAGTGCGTGACGGTGGCGGAAGACCCGGCCTTCCTGGCCGGCATCAATTTTCCCAAGATTCCCGTCACGGGCGCGCAACTGATCGCGTCGATTCCCGCCGAGGTCGAGATCGTCATCCTGCATGGCGATGGCGCCAACTACCTGACGCGCGAACAGCTGGCGTGGTTCCGCGGCATGCTGGCGCAAAACGCCTGAGCGGAGAAGTGGTGCGCAAGCTGAAACCGGCGCGCGCCGAGTGGATACGCTTTGCGCCGGCCGACGATGCAAGTTCCCAGGCGGCGATGATGGCCAATCTGCGTCCCGTGCTGTGGCGCAGCGTGCTGCTGGGCGGCTGCGCCCTGATCCTCGCCTTTGTCCTGCAAGCCGTCTGGCGCGACGTGCCGTACGCGGGCGAGGCGGTGCTGCTGCTCCTGCCGGCGCTGGCCGCCTGGACCGTCGGCCTGGTCCTGCTGCCGGATCGCAATCTGTCCTTTCATGTCGAAATCAACGATGCCGGCCTGTTGCTACGGCGGGTGGCGTGGCGTTTGCCCGGCCATGAGAAGACGCTGCAGCTGGAACTGCGGCAGATACGCGCGCTCGAGGTGGTCGCCTACGCGGGCGCGGTAAATGTCTACCGGGGCGTGCCGCCGATGGCGCGCCTGGAGCTGCTGCTGCACACAACGCTCGACGACTGCCCGCTGATCCGCGTGGTGGGCATGGATCTGCCCGTGCCGCAGCGCTGGTCGTTGCGGCAGATCAAGGACGAGCTGAGCCGCCGTTGTAAGCTGGCCGGCATCCCCGTGGCCGTACGGGCCGGTCCCACGTATCAGGAATCGTCCGCGATACGCGCGCAGTGGCCGCCGGCCTGAGCGCCGGGACATTGTCGCATCAGGGCCGCAGAATATTGCTTTTATTGTCATGATATTGCTGAAGTCCTATGAATATTTTCGTAAAGCAACTATACTCATGGCTCTTTAAAAAATCATCGTCACGCTGGCGGCCAGTCACCCGCGCCAGAGTTCGACCGCATTCCGCTTTTTCTCTCTGTAAAAAGCATCTTTCCCCCGCGCGGCAGGCGCGGGCGTGATGACCGAGCCTTGCCCTGGTCGATTGCTACCGTTGTCATTTTCGCTGTGTTGCCGCTTTGCTAAAAAGCCGGGCGCCGGCGCGCGGTGCGCAATCATGTTTTGCGACGTCACGTTTCACTCTATTTAGTTCACGACAGTATGCTGAGTTCCATCTTTGCCGTATCGAACGATACCTTGCCGTACATCTATGGCACGCACAATGCCTGGCTGGTGCTGTTTTCCATCTGCATCGCCATCTTTGCCTCGTTCATGGCCCTGCAGATTGCCGGCATGGCGCGCAGCAGCGAGCGCGGCTTCCAGCGCCAGACGGCCATCGTCACGGGCGCCATCGCGCTCGGCGGCGGCATCTGGTCGATGCACTTCATCGGCATGCTCGCTTTCGACATCTGCACGCGCGTCTCCTTCGAGCCCGGCCTGACCCTGCTGTCCATGTTGCCCGGCGTGGCCGCGTCGTGGGTGGCGCTGCATTTGCTGGCGCGTCCGAGCATCAACTGGCGGCAGCTGGTGGTGGGCGGCGTGCTTGTCGGCGTGGGCATCGGTTCCATGCATTACAGCGGCATGGCCGCCATGCAAACCTCGCTGACCCTGCACTACGAACCGTGGCTGTTCGCCCTCTCGCTGCTGGTGGCCGTCACCATGGCCATGCTGGCGCTGTGGGTGCGCTTCGGCCTGAGCGCCATGCGCCAGCGCCTCAGTCCCCTGGCATCCTTGCTGCTCAGCAGCGTGGTGATGGGCCTGGCTATTTCCGGCATGCACTACACGGGCATGCTGGCCGCGCGCTTTTCCGGTACGCCCACGGCAGGCGAGAACACGATCACCGTGCAAGCTTCGTTCGTGGCGCTGGCCGTGGCCCTGATCACCATCACCCTGACCGTCTTCGTGGCGGCCGCGAACGGCTTGCTGCGCTACCGCCAGCTGCTGCGCCATGCCAGTGCCGGCGAATCGCGCCTGCGCGCCATCGTCGACACGGCCGCCGACGGCTTGATCACCATCGATGGCCAGGGCAAGGTGCGTTCCTTCAATCCCGCCGCGGAAAGCCTGTTCGGCTGGCGCGAAGCGGAGATCGTGGGGCGCGACGCCAGCGTGCTGCTGCAGCCGGCCGACGCGGCCGAATACGAGGGCTATCTGCGCGATTACCTGGAAACGGGCGCCTCGCGCATCCTCGACAGCGGACGCGAACTCGATGGCTGCCACAAGGATGGCGCCGTGCTGCCCATGCGCGTGGCGATCGGCAAGATCGACATGCCGGGCCAGCCCCTGTTCGTGGCCTTCGTCACGGACATGCGCTCGTCGCGCAGCATGGAGCAGGCGCTGAAGGACAGCGAGCGCCAGTACCGCACCCTGATCCGCAATATCCCCGGCGTGTCCTTCCACTGCAGCTTCGCGCCCGAATGGAAGATGATTTTCATCAGCGACGCCGTCTTCAACCTGACGGGCTGGATGCCGCAGGACTTCATCGAAGGGCGGGTCAGGCTGTTCGACCTCGTGCATCCGGACGACCGCCAGCGCGTCAACGACACCTGCGTGCAGGCGGCCGGCGAACAGCGCGATTTCGAGAACGTCTACCGCATGATCCACCGCGACGGGCGCGAGCGCTGGGTGCGCGAAAGCAGCGGTCCCGTGCTCGACAACGACGGCGTGGTGCGCTGGATCGACGGCGTCATCCTCGACATCACGGAAAGCGAATTGCGCAACGCCGAATACGAGGGCAAGGTGACGGCCATCTCGCGCGCGACGGCGGTCGCGGAGTTCGACCTGCAGGGGCGCATCCTGGCGGCCAACCAGAATTTCCTCGACCTGGTCGGCTACCGGCTCGACGACGTGCTCGGTCTGCACCACAGCATCTTCTGCGAACCTGCCCTCGTGACTTCGCCCGACTACATCGCGTTCTGGCAGCACCTGGCGGGCGGCGAATTCAATACGGGCGAATACAAGCGCATCGGCAAGGATGGCCGGGAAGTGTGGATACAGGCCTCGTACAATCCGATCTTCAACACGGACGGCAAGCCGTTCAAGGTGGTCAAGCTGGCCACCGACGTGAGCGAGCGGCGCGCCATGCAGGAAAATCTGCGCGCGGCGAAAGACCGCGCCGAGCTGGCCGCCGAATCGAAGACCAGCTTCCTGGCCAACATGAGCCATGAAATCCGCACGCCGATGAACGCCATCATCGGCTTTACGGAAGTGCTGCTGGGGACCGCCCTGGACAGCCTGCAGCGCCGCCATCTGGGCACGGTGCGCCAGTCGGCCCGTTCCCTGCTCGAGCTGCTCAACGACATCCTCGATACGGCCAAGCTGGAAAAAGGCGCCACCGAGCTGGAACTGGTGGACTTCTCGCTGCCCGACCTGGTCGACCACGTGGCCGCCTCCCTGCGCGTCACGGCGCATGCGCGCGACCTGGTGCTGCATGTCGACGTCGATCCCGGCATGGGCCAGTTCTTCCTCGGCGACGCGCGCCGGGTGCAGCAGGTGCTGACGAATCTGATCGGCAACGCCGTCAAGTTCACGGAAGTGGGCCACGTGCGCGTGGCCGTCGACATGCAGGGCGAGCAGGTGCATATCGCCGTGCACGACACGGGCATCGGCATCCCCGCCGACCGCCTGGACAAGATCTTCGCGCCGTTTACGCAAGCCGATTCCTCGATGAGCCGGCGATTTGGCGGCACGGGCCTGGGCACGACGATTTCGCTGCAGCTGGTCGAGCTGATGAAAGGCACCATCACGGTGGAGAGCACCCTGGGCGTGGGCAGCGTGTTTCACGTGCTGCTGCCGCTGGCGCCGGGCAAGGCCGTCTTGCGCCGCAGCGAGCAGCCCGTGGTGGCCCTGCCGCCGCTGCGCATCCTGGCGGCCGACGACGTGCCGCAGAACGTGGAGTTGCTCCTGATCAGCCTGGGCGCGGCGGGCCACCAGGTGATCGCCGCCAGCGACGGCGAGAGCGCCGTGCGCGAGTTCAGCAAGGGCAGCTTCGACATCGTCCTGATGGACGTGCAGATGCCGCGCATGGATGGCCTGGAAGCGACGCGCCTGATCCGCGTGTTCGAGCGTGAGCAGGGCTTGAAGGCGACGCCCATCATCGCCCTGACGGCCAGCGTGCTGGAACAGGACCGCCGCGCCGCGCAGACGGCGGGCATGAACGGCTTTGCTTCGAAACCGCTGGAAATGCACAAGCTGACGGCGGAAATCGCCCGCCTGCTCGATATCGCCGTGGCCATGCCGCCGCCGGCCGCCGGCGCGGCGGCGCGTGCGGCCGCCGGCCAGGTCGACTGGCAGCGCGGCATCGCGCTGTGGGGCGGCCGCGAAGCCTTGCAGCGGGCGATCGGCCGCTTCGTGCAGGCCAATGGCGACTGCGCCGCCATGCTGGCGTCGGAACTGGAACGCGGCGGCGGCAGCGTGGCCGGCCACCTGCTGCACCGTATCAAGGGCGCGGCTGGCAATTTGTGCCTGGTGCAGGTCGAAAGCCTGCTGGGACGCATCGAACAAGCGATCGCGCGCCAGTTGCCGGCCACCGAATTGCTGGTGCAGCTGGCCGCCGCCTTCATGGCGCTGGCCGGCGAACTGGAAGAGGTAAATATGCCGGCCGTGGCCATGGACGCGACGGCCGCCAGCGTGCCCCTCGATGCGTCAGCTGCCGGCGCCTTGCTGCGGCAAGCCATCGTCAGCCTGGAGGGCGGACAGCTGGACGACGCCCTGATGGCGCAGATCGCCGCCATGCTGGCGCCGCACGGCCAGCAGCAGCGCCTGCAGGCGCTGGCCAGCGCCATCGACGACTTTGAATTTGCGCGTGCCGTGGGCGTGCTGCGTCAGCTGCTGGCGTGGCTCGAGGCGCCAGCGGCTGCAGACCTTTCCTGATATTGGGCTAACGATGACCTTACAAGAAGACAAACCGATCCTGCTGCTGGTCGACGACGAAGCGACGAATCTGCAGGTGCTGCGCCAGATCCTGCAGGACGATTACCGCCTGCTGTACGCCAAGGATGGCGAGAAGGCGCTGGAACTGGCGCAGAACAACCCCGTCGAACTGATCCTGCTCGACATCATGATGCCGGCCATGACGGGCTATGAAGTGTGCCGCCAGCTCAAAGCCATGCCGGTCACTGCGTCCATTCCCGTCATTTTCGTGACCGCCCTGTGCGACGTGAAGGACGAGGCCGACGGTTTTGACGCGGGCGCCGTCGACTACATCACCAAGCCCGTCAGCCCGCCCATCGTGCGCGCCCGCGTGCGCACGCATTTGTCGCTGGTCGATGCCGAGGAATTGCGCCGCTCGCGCCTGCAGGTGATCCAGACCCTGGGCCAGGCGGCCGAGTACAAGGACAACGAGACGGGCATGCACGTCATCCGCATGAGCTATTACGCGCGCCAGCTGGCGCTGGCGGCCGGCTACAGCGCGGCCAGGGCGGAAGATTTATTGAACGCGGCCCCCATGCACGACGTGGGCAAGATCGGCATCCCCGACGCCATCCTGCAAAAGCCGGGCAAGCTCGATGCGGACGAATGGAACGTCATGCGCAGCCACGCGCAAATCGGTGCGGCCATCATCGGCGAGCACGCGGGCGGCCTGCTGAAAATGGCGCGCACCATCGCCCTGACGCACCACGAGAAATGGGATGGCAGCGGCTATCCGCAAGGCTTGAAAGGGGAGGAAATCCCCCACGAAGGCCGCATCGTCGCCATCGCCGATGTCTTCGACGCGCTCACCAGCGAGCGCCCCTACAAGCGCGCCTGGACGGTCGAAGAGGCCATCGCCACCATGCAGCGCGACAGCGGCACGCATTTCGATCCGGACTTGCTGGCGCTGTTCGTGGAGCACTTGCCGGCCATGCTGGAGATCAAGGACAAGTGGCGCGAGCCTGCGTAGGGGAGTATCAGGTCAGGGCGGGGCCACGCGCAGGCGGTCGGCAAGCAGGCGTGCATGCGAAGGGCTGTCACCGAACGTCAGATGCGAGCGCGCCATGTTCCTATCCAGCATTTCCATGTAACGTGAGGAAAGAGCATAAGCGAATTTGCCGGGCTGGCGACGCGATGGATACACGAAGCCATGAATCGCGCCTGCCTCCTGTGCAATGATCTGATCGAGTTGCCAGCCCAGCCATTGGCACCAGTCGTGGTCGGGACTGTACAGGCGGTCATAAATACCCAACCGGCTGGCGACAGGACCTGTAAGGTCGAACAATCGCAGCGGAGCGCTGAATGACAGCGTCGCTATCAGGGCTTGTTTCGCATTGTGAGCGATGTAAAAGGTGCCCGGGCGCGTGACGTCGTTACTGCAAAGCTGTGCTTCCCAGACCGCCGTGTAGATATCGTCCGCGGCATACACCCAGTGATAGGGGAAGCCGCTCGGATCAGCCAACTCGGCGGGTGGACCGAAGCGATATGTGCGTTCGACCTTCGCCGGCCAGATGGATGCCGCGTTCCACGCTGCGCGTACCAGGGGCTGGCCCAATTGAATGGTGACGATATTGCTTAATAATTCCGTGCGCAGCGATTCGAGCGCTGGCAAGTGTGCCGCCATTTCTGGCGGGACGGGTGTTTCGTTCAGTTGATGCGCCATGCTAGCCTATGATATCGGCCATGCCCCTGTGCTGCCACGTTGCCGCCGCAATGACCTTGCGTAGCCTTTCGCGTGCTGGCAAGTCCAGCAGCGCTTGCTGACTGGGATGTACCTTGGCCCGCGTTTCAAACGATTTGCCTGCAAGCATTTCTGCCGGGGACAGTTCGTTGAATTCATCGGCACTGCTGATCCAGAAGGCATGAATTTCACTACTCGGCTGGTCGGCAAGAATGGCGAGCGCCGGCGCGATCAGTTCCGGCACCGGTTGGACAAATTGCCAAGCCGGAAACTCCTTGCCGATACTGCGCCCTTTGGGTGTCACGCAATAAAACCGCTTGCTTTCCACCGCGCGGTACAGCGACGCCTGCGAAAGCGCCACCCATCCTTGTTCGATCACATCCGAAACCTTGAGTTTTGACACGGGAAGCTGGACCGGTATCGCAGACGGCGTGGCCCCAAGCGAAGCGCGTGCTTCATTCAGCGCACGCTTGGCCAGATCGATCATGTGGCTACGCTCGGGACCTTGCGCCAGGATATCGAAGCGCGCGGCCACGAGCTGCGAGAATTGTTCAATCACTCGAAGGTCGTTGTCTGTCAATTCCCGATGCTCGGGAGTCAGAACGCCGTAATCCAGATTCGGTGTCATCTTGTTTCCTCAGGCAAAGGCGGGTGGTGCGATCGAAGGATGCGTTGCTGTAATTCGCCAAACCCGCCCGGAGAGCACCAGGCCTTGAGTCGGTACGCAATGTAGCAGTTTTTGCAATGTCGCCACGAGCAAGCGATCTTTGTCGCGCTTGATTAGCAGTCGCATGTAGTACTTCTGCACTATATGCTTGAGGCGAGAACCTTCCGTCGTCATTCTGGCGTTCGTTACTGCTTCAAAAAACCGCAGGTAGCTCTCGCGAAAGCGCTGCATCGATTGCACTGCACGAAGACGTGCTTGCCTGATCTGAGCCAGGACGCCACTTTCCTGCTCGATGGTATCGAGTACGCGCAAGTGTTCGAAAGCATTTTTCAATGCCTGCCGTTCAATGGCGGAAAACAGTTCATATGGCGGCAATACGGTCATGATGATCTCTGTGCGCAAGTGTAATAAGGAATATCATATACAAGATTCTTATGTTTCGCAACTTTATCATTGGCAAGATCGTAAGTCCCGTCGACTATCCGCACGGCCTGATCTGCCCGCACTTCCGCATCTCGTTTATAGTGGCGTCCTGACCGTCATCACAGGACTACCCATGGATTACCAGAACCGCATTGCCGACTATCTTCGGCAATGGTCGTTGCAAGCCGATGGTGTGCCCTTGCACACGCACGCGGCATGCCTGCTGCCCGTGTTGCACGGTGGCCAGCCGGCCATGCTGAAGCTGTCGACTGGCGACGATGAACGGCGTGCTGGCGCCGTGCTGCGCTGGTGGGATGGCGACGGGGCCGTACAGCTGTTGGCTGCGTCCCCGGATGATGACGTCCTGCTGCTGGAGCGGGTGATTTCGGTTCGTTCGTTGACCGGGCTGTCGCGCTCGGACGAGGCGGGCGATGCGGCTGCGACGCGCATCCTGTGCGCGGTGGCCGCGCACCTGCACGCAGCGCGGCCCATGGCGCCGGCGCTACCGCCTTTATCCGATTGTTTCGCCGCGTTGGCTGCCGCCGCACCGCTGCACGGCGGCGTGTTCTCGGATTGCTACGGCGTGGCCCGCGAACTGCTGACGGCGCCGCAAGATATCGTCGTGCTGCATGGCGACCTGCATCACGAGAATGTGCTTGATGGTGGTGCGCGGGGCTGGCTGGCCATCGATCCGAAAGGTTATGTGGGTGAGCGGGGTTTTGACTTTGCCAATGTGCTGTGCAATCCGGATGCGGCGATGGCGACGGCGCCGGGCCGGCTGGAGCGGCAGGTGGCGCTGATCGCCCGTGAAGCTGGCCTTGATCGCGCGCGCCTGCTGGCGTGGGTGGCCGCTTGGGCCGGCCTGTCAGCCGCCTGGCACCTGGAGGATGGCACACCGCCGGAGACGGCGCTGGCCGTGGCCCGCATTGCGCTGGCCGCCTTGGCTTGATGGCATTTAAGGGCTGTCCGGCAACCGCAAAATCCGCCGTATCTCCAGAATCGCCTGCGGACTTTCCTGCACGCTGTGCCAGGAGGGGATGACTTTTTCCGACAGGGCGCCGTCGAGGTGGGCGCTGGCGTAGGGCACCACGCCGTCGCTCGATTCCGCCAGCGGCAGGTCCGGCGTGTCGTTGCCCATGATGGAGTAGTAGCGCACTTTTGGGCTGATGGGCAGGTCCGCCACCAGGCGCACGAACGGGTCCTTGTCGCTGAGGTTATCGATGCTGTTGGGGATGCGCAGCGGTTCGCTGCTGCCCGTGTCGAGCTGCGCCAGGCTGCCGGCCGCGTCGGACAGCTGGTCGAGCATGGTGATGGGCAAGGTGACGAGATTGGCGATCCAGCGCGCCACCTTGTGGTTGGCGAACGAGGTGCCGCGGTGCGGCGCGGCGATGAAGATGGCGCGGTTCACCTGCGGCATGGCCGTGAAATTGAGGTAGGGCGCCAACCCGGCGCGCACTTTTTCCGCCTTCTTGCCCTTCAAATTGTATTCTTCCGTGATGGCGTCGAGCAGGGTGTTGCTGGCGTCGGACACCATCAGGCGCGCCAGCACGCCGCCCATGCTGTGGCCGATCAAGACCATCTCGTTCGCGGCATCCGCCTTGCCAGCCGGATCGAACTGCGCCAGGGTGGCGGCGAGCGCCTTGCGGATGGTCGCATTGTTGGCGGCCAGCGGCGCGTTGCTCGGGTAGTACACCTGCCAGATCTGGTAGCGGCGGCGCAGCTGTTCGTCGCCCATCAGTTCATTGGCCACATTGATCCACGCTTCCGGGCTGCTGGCCAGGCCGTGCAGCATGACGATGGTGCGCTTGTTCGGGTCGTAGGGCTGCATCAGGTGCACCTGCGGGCGCGAAATGCCGTCGGCGCGGCCGAACAGGGTGCGCAGCGCCTGCACGCCGAAGCCGGAACGGGCCAGCCACAGGCCATAGCCGGCCGTGAAATTGGCCGCCACGGGCAGTTCCTGGCCCGCCATGCGCGTCGATTCGCTGCGCGTCGGGTCGACCAGCATCACCAGCAGCTGCTGCGTGGCCAATACCTCCTGCAGACTGTTGCCGTCGAAGCGGATCAGCGCCGTGACGACGGGGAAGCGCGTCTCCTGGTACGGCACATAGTCGCCTTTCGATGCGCCAGGCTTGGGCATGACGGCGACCAGGTCGGCGCCGAAGCCGTCGCGCCGGTACACATTGCGCAGGCCGGAAAACGACAGCGAGGTGGCCGGCAGCAGTTCTTCGGGCAGGGTGCCGTCGTCGGGCAGGCGCAGGGCCGACAGTTCGCTGTCGATCTGCCAGCCGGCGACGCGGATCACATGGCCGTCCGGGCGGTATTCGCCGCGGTAGCGGAACAGGTTGCCGACGGCCTTTTGCACGGCGTAGTTATAGTAGTCGCGGATTTGCGTCTGGCGTTCCTCGAAGGCGCGCTGGCCCGGCGTGCGCGTCGTGTAGAACAGGTAGGCATACGCGTAACGGGCCGATTCCAGCCACGCGGCCAGGAGCTCGGCGCTGGGGTGGCCGCCCTGTTTTTCTTCCGCCAGCGCGCTTTCCAGCCATAATTCGGAGAGCGTCGCCAGGCGCTGTTCTTCGCTGAGCAGCTCGGAGCGGGCCAGGTCGGCGCGGCAGCTGCCCGTATTGGCTTCGCAGGCGGCGATGTCGCTGCCGATAATGCGCAGCACCTCGCTGGCCGAGGCGCTGAGTTTGCCCGTGGTGAGGATATCGCCGCGCCGCTGCTGCAGGTAGTCGGCCGGAGAAATGGCGCTGACGGTGACGGCGGCGCAGCCGCTCAGCAGCGCCGCGGCGCACAGGAGGGCGCATACGCGCAGACGCCGCATCAGCATGGGGGTGCGCCTTAGAACGAGTAGACCAGGGTCAGCGAGGTCTGCGTATCCGTGTTCTTCTTGTCGTCCGGTACGCGCGTATCGTTGCGGGCGCTGAAGGCGGCCTTCATCTGCATGGTGCCGTTGATCTTCGTGCTGAGGGCTGTTTCGGCGATCGAGTGGGTGTTCGAGGTGCCCCGTTCCACGCTGACCGTCTGCGTGAACATGGCCGACTGGCTGATCTTCCACTTCATGGCGGCCGCGCCGCGCACCGTCAGGCCGTGTTCCGATTCTCCCGTGTCGTTGGTGCCGCTGAAATAGCCTGGACCGACTTCCACGTCGACGCTCTTGTCGCTCGACTGATACCAGCGCGAGCCGTGACCGACGGCCAGGGTCGAGTACTTGGTGTAGGCGCCGAACTTGTCGTTCACGTGCGAGGCCAGCACGAACAGTTTTTCGTGGTCGGCCATCAGCTTGTAGGCGGCCTTGGCGGAGGCGGAAAAGCGTTCGGCCGAACGTTCGCGGATCTTTTGTCCCTCGTCGTTCGTCGTTTCGTCTTCCTTGAAGTAGCCGCTGAAGATGTACTGGTTGCTCCAGTCATCGAGTTCCTGGCGCGCGTCGATCTTGCCCGTCACCGAGGTGCCGACCGTGTTGCCCGAGGTGGTGATGGCGCCCAGTTCGGCGGACGTGCTCCAGCTGCCGATGGGGATTTCATCGAACAGCATGCTTTGTTTGGTGTCTGCGGCGGCGGCGTTGCCGCATGCGCTGGCCATGGCCAGCGCCAGTGCGAGAGAGTGGGTCGATTTCATGGCTGTATTGGTCTGTGGCGCGCGCCGGGCGCGCCTGCTGTTCGTTAGTGGCAGTGGTGGCGATGCAGGCCGCGGCAAGCCGTGCGGCGCCTGTAGCAAGGGCGCGCGGGCGCGGCCAAACATTGTCGAGGCTGTATTGTACCCGACCCTGTTATCGCGCGCCGCACGCTGCGGCGCGCCCGAATGCGGCGATATGGATGGCCCGGGCCTGCGCGGCGGGACTGGCAAGTGGCGCGCGCCTGGCGTATGCTGCGCGTATTTGCTGCCTGATCTTTACAAGGAATCTCCCGTGCGCTGCCTGGTCATCGAAGACGAAGCCGAAACTTCCCGTTATATCTGTGCCGGCCTGCGCGAGGCGGGCCACGACGTGACCGCTTGCGACAATGGCATCGACGGCATGCGCCTGGCCTGCGGCGAAGACTGGGATGCGCTGGTGCTCGACCGCCTGCTGCCCGGCGAGATCGACGGCCTGGCCATCGTCGCGCGCCTGCGCGGCATGGGCCGCAACACGCCCGTGCTGGTGCTGTCGGCCCTGTCGAGCGTCGACGAGCGCGTTCGCGGCTTGCGCAGCGGCGGCGACGACTATCTGTCGAAACCGTTCGCCATCGCCGAACTGCTGGCGCGCATCGAGGCGCTGCTGCGGCGCGCCGCGCCCGTGCCCGAATCGACGCAGCTGCAGGTGGCCGACCTGGTGCTCGACATGCGCACCATGCGCGTGACGCGCGCCAACCGCCAAATCGCCCTGCAGCCGCGCGAATTTCGCCTGCTCGAATACCTGATGCGCCATCAGGGCCAGTCCGTCACGCGCGCCATGCTGCTCGAAGCCGTGTGGGACTACCATTTCGATCCGCAGACCAACGTCATCGACGTGCAGGTGAGCCGCTTGCGCACCAAGGTGGACAAGGAATTTGCGCCGCCGCTGATCCACACGGTGCGCGGCGTCGGCTATACCCTGGGCGTGCTCGACAGTGCGTAACTTGCACCGCTCGATCGCGGCCCGGCTGGCGCTCGGCTATGGTGTGCTGGTGGTCGTGTCGATCAGCATCGTCTGCGCCGTGTTCTATTTCGGCACCATCGGCGTGCTCGATCGCAGCGTGGACCGCAAGCTGGCCTTGCTCTCGGAGCGTCTCGCCGCGCTGTACGAACAGGGCGGCAGCAGCCGCACGACGGCGGAAATCGCCCATCTGCTGACCGACCGCACCGACAGCGACACGGAGATCTTTTTGCTGGTCGATGCCGATGGCCGCCGCGTGGCGGGCAACCTGTCGTCCTGGCCCGACCTGGGCAGCCCCGTGGGCCGCCTGCTGCACCGCGACGTCACGCGCGAAGGCCGCAGAGTGCCCGCGCGCATGCTGATCCGCGACCTGGCGGGCGGCGCGCGCCTGTTCGTCGGGCGCGACATGGAGGAGGGCAAGTCGATCCGCACCCTGGTGCTGCGCTCGCTGGCCTATGGCGGCGGGGTGGCCATCCTGCTGGTGGTGGCGGGCGCCTGGCTGTTCCGGCGCCAGCTCGAGGCGCGCATCGGGCAGATCCGCCGCACGGCGGGCGAGATCGAGGCGGGCGACCTGAGCCGGCGCATTCCCGTCTCCAGCGAGGATGAATTCGGCTTGCTGAGCCGCGACATCAACCGCATGCTCGACCGCATCGAACACCTGATGGAAGGCGTGCGCCACGTATCGAACGCCATCGCGCACGACCTGCGCACGCCGCTAGCGCGCATCCGCAACAAGCTCGATGGCGCCTTGCGCCAGCAGCAGGGCGTGGCCGGCTACGAAAGCGCGGCGCAGGGGGCCATCGACGACATCGACGACCTGACGCGTGTGTTCGACAAGCTGCTGCAGATCGCGGCGGCCGAATCGGGCATGCGTCCCGAGAATTTCGATGACATCGACCTGCATCAGATCGGCGCCGACATCGTGGAAATGTACGAGGCGACGGCCGACGAGCAGGGCGTGCTGCTGGTGCAGATGTATGGCGACAGCGTGCCGGCGCGGGGCGACCGCAACCTGCTGGGCAGCGCCCTGGCCAGCCTGGTCGACAATGCCATCAAGTACGCGGGGCAGGGCGCGACCGTGGAAGTGTCGGCCGGCAGCGATGAGCAGGGCAGCTGGCTGGCCGTGCGCGACAACGGCCCCGGCGTGCCTGCCGAGGAATTGCCGAAGCTGACGCAGCGCTTCTACCGGCTCGACAAGAGCCGCCATTTGCCCGGCAATGGCCTGGGTCTGTCCATCGTGGCCGCCATCGCGGCCCTGCATGGGGGCAGCCTCGAGATCGAGGACGCGGCGCCGGGCTTGCGCCTGCGCTTGCGTCTGCTGCGCTAAGGCGCCGCTGCCAGGCCGGCGTGGCGTATCGGCACATTACCAACTTGTAACCCCCTTCGTTTTCACCTCCCCCTATCATCCGCTCTACCCGGAACAGACGGCTGCCAGCGCGCAGCCGCCCGTTGCGGGCTGCCTGCGGCCGTCGCCGCATCCCGTTCAGTAGAGCCGTTCGCATGCATACTTTTACCGCCACCGGCGACAACGCCGCGCCGCAGCAGCTGGCATTGCGCCAGCATGGGCACCGCCTCAAGGCTGCGCTGGGCGCCATCGTTTTTCCCGTGCAGCGCGCGCGCTGGCAAGCCTTCGTCGCGGGCCTGCCTGGCCTGGCGGCGCTGGCGCAAGCCCATCCCAGCCTGCTGTACAAGATTTACCGCCCCTACGCCAGCCGCCGCTTCGGCTGCGCGGCGAGGGTGGATCTGCTGCGCGGGCATTACCGTTTCCTGTGGCAGGCGGGCGCGCGGCCGCTGGTGGAATACGCGGCGCGCCGCGCGCTGGTGCTGGCCGCCATCGAGGGCAAGGATGGCGCCACCTACCGCCTGCAGCTGACGGCCATCCATGACAGCCACCGCGAGGGAGATCTGTGCCTGCGCCTGACGCGCGACGGCGTGTCGCTGTACCTGGCCAGTTTCCTGTTCCGTCCCCAGCCCGGCGGCGCCGTCATCCAGCTGGGCGCCTTGCAGGGCTTGCGCTCGCAGGCGGGCGCGCAGGCGGTGAAGGAAGCGACGCGGGCGCTGCACGGCTGCCGGCCGAAAAACCTGATGGTGGCCGCCTTGCGCGACCTGGGCGAGTTTTTCGGCTGCGGCCACCTGGACCTGGTCAGCAACGCCAACCGCATCGCGCTGAACTGGCGTCGGCGCCGCCACATCTCGTGCGATTACGACCTGGCGTGGCGCGAGTTGCATGCGCTGCCTGCCGGCGACGGCAACTACCGCCTGCCATGCGGCCCTTGCCGGATGCCGGACCTGGAACAGGTGCCGTCGAAAAAACGCGCCGATGCGCGCCGCCGCGGCGCCATGCTGGTGCAGCTGGCGGCGGACATGCGCTGGCAAGTGGCGGCCCTGTTGCAGCCGCAATGACGGCGCGGGGCAGGGTTTCTTGACCTGCGCGGCTTTTTTGCGGGGCAGCCCGGCGCAAGCGGCGCGATCGGCGTATACTTGCTGGCGTTCTTAACCTGAAGCCAGTAACCCCATGCCAGCACAATTCCCCACTTCGCGCATGCGCCGCCTGCGCGCGACCCCGCAACTGCGCGAGCTGTTCCGCGAAACCGAGATCAATCCGCGCGACCTGGTCCTGCCGATCTTCGTCGACGAGGGCAGCAGCGATTTCATCGACATCAAGTCCATGCCCGGCGTGCGCCGCATTCCCGAAGCGAAGCTGGCGCAGGAAGTCGAACGCTACGCGCGCGCCGGCCTGCGCTCCGTCATGACCTTCGGCATTTCGCACCACAAGGACAGCCACGGCACGGATACCCTGAACCCGGACGGCCTGGTGGCCCGCATGTCGCGCATCATCAAGGATGCCGTGCCGGAAATGGTGGTCATGTCCGACACCTGCTTCTGCGAATACACGGACCACGGCCATTGCGGCATCCTGCATGGCGACACGGTCGACAATGACAGCACGGTGCTGAACCTGGGCAAGCAGGCCGTCATCGCGGCCCAGGCGGGCGCCGACATCATCGCGCCATCGGCCGCCATGGATGGCCAGGTGGCGGCGATCCGCAGCGCGTTAGATGCGGCCGGTTTCCACGACACGCCCGTGATGGCGTATTCGACCAAGTTCGCCTCGGGCCTGTACGGCCCGTTCCGCGACGCGGCCGGCAGCACCCTGAAGGGCGACCGCAAGACCTACCAGATGGACCCGATGAACCGCCGCGAAGCGGTGCGCGAGTCCTTGATCGACGAAGCCGAAGGCGCGGACGCGCTGATGGTCAAGCCTGCCGGTGCTTACCTCGACATCATCCGCGACCTGCGCGAAGTGACGCGTTTGCCGATCGGCGCCTACCAGGTCAGCGGCGAATACGCGATGATCAAGTTCGCCGCGCAGGCGGGCGCCATCGACGAGCGCCGCGTGGTGCAGGAAACCCTGGGCGCCATCAAGCGCGCGGGCGCGGACATGATCTTTACGTATTTTGCGATGGATGTGCTGAATAATCCGTACTGAGCCTTGTCTCTGGCGCACAGCTAGCGTCCTTTTTTACCCCAAAGGCAAAGTCTGGGGTCGGACCCTCAGGGTCCGACCCCGGCATTTCCGCCGTTGGGTTCTTTCCGATTTCCCATGCCCCTGAAAATCTCCCGCATCCTGCACGCCGGCTATGTCTTCGAATGCGAAGGCACCACCATCGCCTTCGATCCCATCGTCGAAAATCCGTTCAGCCGCAACTGCCACGCGTTTCCGTCCGTGCGCTTCGACCTCGACGCCGTGCGCCGGCTGCGCTGGGATGCCGTCTTCATCTCGCACTTCCACGACGACCACTGCTCGCTCGACAGCCTCGACGTGCTCGACCGCGCCACGCCCATCTATCTGTACTGCGTCTTCGACGAACTGTTCGCGATGATCCGCGCGCTGGGTTTTACCGCCGTCGAGCGGCTGCACGTGGACGTGCCCGTGCGCGTGGGTGCCATCGAGGTGATCCCGCGCCGGGCGCTCGATGATGATGTCGATTCGCTGTTCCAGGTGCGCGCGGCGGGCTTGAACGTATTGAACGTCGTCGACTCGTGGATCGGCCCCGAGACGCTGGCACAGCTGGCCGCGTTCGCGCCCTGGGACATGGTCTTGTGGCCGTTCCAGACCATGCGCGAGATCGCCGTCATCGCGCCGTCGCTGGCAGCGCGCGGCCCGGTCGAGCTTCCCGACGACTGGGTGCCGCAGCTGCGCGCGCTGGCGCCCCGTTACCTCGTGCCCAGTTCCTGTCAGTTCGTGCAGGAAGACTGGTCCTGGTACAACCACGCGATGTTCCCCGTTACCTACCGCCGCTTTGCCGATGAAATCGGCGCCGCGCTGCCCGAGGCGCACATCTTTCGCCTCGACCCGTCGGCGTCCGTGCTGCTCGACGCGCACGGCATGACGCCGGCCGCGCCGCTGCCTTGGGTGCTCCCCGTGGGGCCGCAGGACGTGGATTTCGACTATCGCCCCGACGCGCCGCCGCCCGCCACGGCCGACATCGCCCGCCGTTTCGCGCCCTTGAGTGCCCATGATGCGGCGCTGGTGCTCGATTTTTGCCGGAACGGTTTGCTTGAACGCTACCGCGACATGGAACTGCCCGAGGACAGCTACTTCCAGCAACCGCGCCTGTGGCGCTTGGCCCTGTACGGCCATGACGGCGCGGCCACGGTCCTGCATTACCGCACGCATGGCGACTTGATCGACCTGGTGCCGGAGACGAACGAAGCGCCCGGCTGGACCACCGAAGTGCCGCTGGTGAAATGCCATGCGGCGCTGGTGCTGGGCGAATCGCTGACGTCGATGTACATGCGCATCAACGACGGCCCGTTCGATGCCGCGGCGCGGGCCGCACTGGCGGAGGCCGACATCGTCGACGATCCCCTGATCCGCTGCCTGTTCAATGACGCCATCGGTGCCTACCAGGCGGCGCAGCTCAAGCGCTTGCTGGCCCGCTGAAGAAAGTCGCGCGACAGAGTAAGATAGCTGCTTCTGACTAGAACGGGAAAGACACCATGGCACAAGACAACGAAACCGCGATCCTGGCCGGCGGCTGCTTCTGGGGCGTGCAAGACCTGCTGCGCCGCTATCCGGGCGTGATCGCCACGCGCGTGGGCTACAGCGGCGGCGACGTCGCCAACGCCACCTACCGCAACCATGGCACGCATGCGGAAGCGATCGAAATCATCTTCGACCCGAGCACCATCAGCTACCGCAAGATCCTGGAATTCTTCTTCCAGATCCACGATCCCAGCACGCCGGACCGCCAGGGCAACGACCGCGGCACGAGCTACCGTTCGGCCATCTTCTACACGAACGACGAGCAAAAGCGCGTGGCCGAAGACACCATCCGCGACGTCGACGCGTCCGGCCTGTGGCCCGGCAAGGTGGTGACGGAAGTGGCGCCGGCCGGCCCGTTCTGGGAAGCGGAGCCGGAGCACCAGGATTATCTGCAGCGCTTGCCGCACGGCTACACCTGCCACTACATCCGGCCGGACTGGGTCTTGCCGCAGCGTCAACAATAAGCGTCACGGGAGACGGCCATGCGCTATTGGCAGGTGGAGCGGCGGCAGGCGGAAGGGCAGCTGGATCTGGGGCGCGCCCTTGACCTGGTGGCCGCCATCGGCCATGCCGACGTGAATGCCGTCGCCGGGGCCATCCTGAAGACGGTGAGCACGGCCGCGCCCATTTCCCAGTGCACGATCTTTGCCTATGAATTCGGCAACCGGCCCCGCACGGTGGCCGTAGCCGATCGGCGCGGCGGACGTTTTCTGCAGGATATCGCGGACAGCTACGCGCGCCACTATTACGCGCTCGACGGCAACCAGCGCGTGATCGCGCCCGTGTCCGGGCGGAAAATCGATCCCGCCATCGTGCTGCACCAGCAAGCCAGCGACGAGATCGACCATCCCGGCTACCGCGCCACCTGCTATCAAAAACCGAATGTCTCTGACCGGCTATCCTTGCTGGTGCAGCCGGCCAGCGATATCTGGTTGTCCGTCAATTTCTACCGCGACAGCAGCCAGGGCCAGTTCCAGCCTGGCGAAATCGCCGCCATCGAAACCCTGTCACCGCTGTTCGCCCATGCGGCCAAGCACCACTACAGCTTGAACGGCCAGCCCGCGCAAGGCGTCGCGCCCATGATGCTGGCAAGGCTGCGCCAGCATTGTCCCGCCTTGAGCAAGCGCGAACTGGATGTGCTGCGCTGCGTGCTCGAAGGTTTCACGGCCGTGGAAATCGCCGACACCATGGGCCTGCAGCCATCGAGCGTCATCACCTACCAGAAGCGCGCGTATAAACGCCTGGGCATTTCCAGCCAGCGCCAGTTGTTTGCCCTGTGCATGGCGCCAGCGCCTGTCTAGTCCCTTGGACGTAGGGACGGCTCCGCCTTTTTGACTGTGTTCGCCGCGAAATGTCCCCAAAATGGGGACAGGGTTCGCGTCGCGCGTCTGCATACTGTGTTTCAAGCCGGGACCACCCGGCCGCTCTCACCCAATAAAATCAACAAGGGGAGGGCGACACCTTATGGAGACAAGCATGACCATCGCCCAAGGGGCCACCCCCGCCATCGCCGCCACCCCGGCGCCCGTCCTCGACGCGGCCAGCGTGCAACTGGAGCAGCAGGTGATGCGCAAGGTATCGCGCCATCTGCTGGGATTTTTATTCCTGCTGTTCGTGTTTTCCTTTCTTGACCGCATCAACATCGGCTTTGCCGGCCTGACCATGATGCAAGACCTGGGCCTGTCCGGCACCCAGTTCGGCTTTGCCACCACCCTGTTCTACATCGCCTACATCGCGTGCAGCATTCCCAGCAACATCGTGCTGGCCCGCATCGGCGCCCGGCGCTGGATAGGCTCGATGATGATCGCCTGGGGTCTGGCCTCGACGGCGACCCTGTTCGCCAGCGGCCCGGCCAGCCTGTATGCGCTGCGCTTTTTAGTGGGCGTGACGGAGGCGGGCTTTCTGCCCGGCATGCTGCTGTATCTGACCTACTGGTTTCCCAGCGCCTACCGGGCGCGTGCCAATGCCCTGTTCATGATCGCCATGCCCGTCACGGCCGCCATCGGTTCGGCCCTGTCGGGCCTGATCCTGGGACTGGACGGCCACTGGGGCTTGAAGGGCTGGCAATGGCTGTTCTTGCTCGAAGGCATGCCTTCCGTGCTGCTGGGCCTGGCCGTCTACGGCTATCTCGATGACTCGCCCAACAAGGCAAGCTGGCTGGGCAAGCTGGAACAGCAGGTGCTGGCCCGCATGCTGGCGGCCGAGCAAAAGCCTGTGGCGCAGGCGCAGAAAACCTCGGTGCTGGCGGAAATGCTGTCACCCACCGTGCTGAAATTCGGCATCGCCTACTTTTGCCTGGTGAATACTTTGGCCATGGTGGCCGTGTGGACGCCGCTGATCGTGAAAAGTTTTAATAGTGGCGCCAGCAACACGCAAATCGGGCTGCTGGCGGCCATTCCGCAGGTCTGCACCGTGATCGGCATGATTGTCTGGGGCCGCCGCTCGGACCGGCTGCAGGAGCGCCGCTGGCATATCGTCTGGCCCATGCTGCTGTCGGCCGGCGGCTGGCTGCTGACCGCGTATGCTGGCAACCCCGTGCTGCAACTGCTGGGCGTGTGCATGGCTTCGACGGGCGCCTACACGGCCATGTCCGTCTTCTGGACGACGCCGGACCGGGCCCTGAGCCTGGGCGCGCGCGCCATCGGCATCGCCGTCATCAATGCCACGGGCAATATCGGCTCGGCCCTCAATCCCGTCGTCGTGGGCTGGCTGAAGGATTTCACGCACAGCTTTGCCACGGGCTTGCTGTATGCCAGTGTGCTGCTGGTGGCGGGCGCGGCCATCGTGCTGACCCTGCCCATCGCGCGCAGCAGCAAATAATATTGTTGAAGAGGAAACATCATGAGCGACACATTCCACCCTTATCCCCATGTGCCGAAGGTGTATCCGCCTGGCAAGCCAGCGGGCGCCAGCACGCAGCACGTGCCGGTCCTGATCGTCGGCGGCGGCCCCGTGGGCCTGGCCACGGCCCTGGGCCTGGCGCGCCACGGCGTGCGCTCGGTGCTGATCGAGGCGGACGATGGCGTCTGCACGGGCAGCCGCGCCATCTGCATTTCGCGGCGCAGCCTGGAAATCATCGAACGCCTTGGAGCGCTCGACGGTTTTATCAGCAAAGGCTTGCCATGGGCGGGCGGACGCAGCTTTTACCGCGACGAGGAAGTGCTGCACTTTACGATGCCGCAAGATGCGAACCAGAAATTGCCGCCGATGGTGAACCTGGCGCAATACCATATCGAGCAATTCCTGCTCGACGCGGCCGAACGCCAGAGCGAGCTGATCGATATCCGCTGGCAGACGCGCGTCACCAGCGTGCAGCAGCGCGCCGACGGCGCCACCGTCACCGTGGCGACGCCCGACGAAACCTACCAGATCGACACGGACTGGCTGGTGGCGGCCGATGGCGGGCGCAGCGTGGTGCGCGAGGCGCTGGGCTTGAAATTGCAGGGCACCAGCTATGAAGGGCGCTATGTCATCGTCGACATCCACCTGAAAAGCGAGCGCCCCACGGAGCGCCTTGCGTATTTCGATCCGCCGTCGAACCCCGGCTCGACCGTGCTGGTGCACAAGCAGCCCGACGATATCTGGCGCATCGATTACCAGCTGCGCGACGACGAGGATGCGCAGGCGGCCGTGCTGCTGGAAAACGTGGCACCGCGCGTCGACAGCCTGCTGGCCATGATGGGGGAGACACAGCCATGGCATCCCGTATGGATCACCATCTACAAAGCCAACGCGCTGACACTGGAAAAATACCGGCATGGCGCCGTGTTGTTCGCGGGCGATGCGGCGCACCTGGTGCCCATCTTCGGCGTGCGCGGAGCCAATTCCGGCATCGACGATGCCGACAACCTGGCCTGGAAACTCGCCTATGTCGTCAAGGGACAGGCGCCGGATAGCTTGCTGGACAGCTATTCGGACGAGCGCGTCTACGCCGCCCATGAAAACCTGCGTCACGGCACGAAAAGCACGGAATTCATGGCGCCGCCCACGTTCGCCTTCGAGCTGATGCGCACGGCCGTGCTGGGCCTGGCGGGCAAACATGCGCACGTGCGCTCGCTGATCAACCCGCGCCAGACGAGCGCCATCGCGTATGCGCAGTCGGCCCTGAATGCGCCCGAGCTGGACGTGTTCACGGCCGGCCCCGCGCCGGGCACGGTCTTGCCCGAGTGCCCGCTGGCGTTGCCGCACAACGGCGGTCAAAAAGCGGGGTATATTACCGATTTGCTCAAACGCGGGGATGGCCATTTCACGGGCCTGTATTTCAGCGACGATGGCGCGGTGCCTGCGGAACTGCTGGCGCTGGGCGACAGCTTGCCGTTGACGACCGTGGCGATCGCCCGCAGCGGCGAGCAAGGGGGCGCCTGGGACCACACGGCGCAGGTATGCTCGCTGTTCGACGCGCAGCCAGGCACGTTTTATCTCGTGCGTCCGGATGGACACGTGCTGGGGCGCTGGCGCGAGGTGAGGGTGGGGCAGGTGCTTGAAGCGCTGGCAAAAGCCGGGGTCAGTCCCTTCGGGATCGGGACATGCCCCATTGGGGCGTGCCCCCCCGGCGGGTCTGACCCCAGTACTTTGCGCAGCGGGTCATTAAAAGTTATTAAGGAGGCAGCATGACCGACATCGAACTGGACAATCTTTACACCGAGCTGTGCCACACCATGGGCGGCCTGGGCGAACAGCGTTCGCCCTTGTTCCTGGCCCGCTTCGCCTTGCTGGCCATGGGCGCCATCGGCAAGGCCGACGTGGTGCAAGGCTTGCTGCGCGATGCGGCCGACGGCCTGGCGGTGCGCGCATGATAGGCGCCGGCTACCAAAGCGGCTTCGGCAACGAGTTTGCCACGGAAGCCATCGCCGGCGCCTTGCCGCAGGGGCAAAATTCGCCGCAGCGTTCGCCCCTGGGCCTGTACGCGGAGCAGCTGTCTGGCACGGCCTTCACGGCGCCGCGCGCACAGAACCGGCGCTCGTGGCTGTACCGCATCCGCCCGGCCAGCCAGCATCCACCGTTTACCTTGGCTGAAAATACCCGCATCGTCAGCGATTTCCACGCCATGCCTTTCACTCCGCCGAACCAGCTGCGCTGGGACCCGCTGCCGCTGCCCGACGGCGCCACGCCCGTGGACTTCATCGACGGCTGGCAGACGATGGCGGGAAACGGCAGCGCCGAAGCGATGAGCGGCTGCGCCATCCACGTGTATGCGGCCAACCGCTCCATGCAGCGCTTCTTTTATTCGGCGGACGGCGAATTGCTGGTCGTGCCGCAGGAAGGGCGGCTGGCGATTGCCACGGAACTGGGGCTGATCGAACTGGAACCGCAGGAAATCGCCGTGATACCGCGCGGCGTGCGCTTCCGCGTCACCCTGCCGGACGGCAAGGCGCGCGGCTATGTGTGCGAAAACTTCGGCACCGCTTTCCGTTTGCCGGACATGGGGCCCATCGGCTCGAACGGCCTGGCCAACAGCCGCGATTTCCTCACGCCGCACGCGGCCTACGAGGATATCGAGGGCGATTGTGAACTGGTGGCCAAGTTCGGCGGCCATCTGTGGCGCACGACCTTGGATCATTCGCCGCTCGACGTGGTGGCCTGGCATGGCAATTACGCGCCGTACAAATACGATTTGCGCCGCTTCAATGTCATCGGCTCGATCAGCTACGACCATCCCGACCCGTCGATCTTCCTCGTGCTGCAGGCGCCGAGCGAGAACCCGCTGTTCGGCGCCATCGACTTCGCCATCTTCCCGCCCCGCTGGCTGGCGGCCGAACATACGTTCCGGCCGCCCTGGTTCCACCGCAACGTGGCCAGCGAATTCATGGGCTTGATCCACGGCGTGTACGACGCCAAGGCGGCCGGTTTCGTGCCGGGCGGCGCCAGCCTGCACAACTGCATGTCCGGCCACGGTCCCGATGCGCAGACGTTCGAAAAAGCCTCGCACAGCGACACGTCCGCGCCCGCGAAGGTGGCCGACACCATGGCCTTCATGTTCGAGACGCGCACCATCCTCAGGCCCACGCCGTTCGCGCTGGACGGCGGCCTGCTGCAACACGATTATTTCGAGTGCTGGCAAGGCTTGCGCAAGCATTTCGATCCGGATCCTGATTGATCAGGAGGCACGCGCCCGCGTATGCGGGTTGGCGGGCCGGTCGAGACCCAGGTGGCCGCGCAGGGTGCTGCTGGCATACTCGGTGCGAAACAGGCCGCGCCGCTGCAGTTCCGGCACCACCAGCCGCGTAAAGTCCTCGAAACCCTGCGGCAGCAGCGGCGGCACGACGTTGAAGCCGTCCGCGCCCCGTTCCACGAACCACTGCTCCATCACGTCGGCCACCGTCTTGACGGAGCCGATCGCTTGCAGATGGCCGCGCGCCACGCGAAAGCGCAGCACCAGCTGGCGCAAGGTCAGATGCTCGCGGCGGGCAAGCTCCAGCTGCTGCTGGAAACGTCCCTTGCCGTTGTCGCCCGCCGCGTAGGGCAGGTCGGGCAGGGGGCCGTCGAGCGGGTAGCCGGACAAGTCGAAGCCGCCAAATTCCAGCTTGCTGAAGTCGACCAGCGACTGCAGCTCGCCGAACTGGTCCTGCGCCTGCTGATCCGACTCCGCCACCACCACGGACAGGCCCGGCGTGACTTTCAATTGATCTTCGGCGCGGCCGTACTTGGCCATGCGCCCCTTGACGTCCGCGTAGTACGCCTGCGCCACGGGCAGCGAGGTGGCGGAGCAGTACACCATCTCTGCCAGCCGCGCGGCAAATTCGCGGCCCGTCTCGGAATTGCCCGCCTGGACCAGCACGGGGTGGCCCTGCACGGGACGGGGCAAGTCCAGCAAGCCTTGCGAGGCAAAATATTCGCCCTGGAAGTCGAGCGCATGGCCCGCTGCCGGCTGGTAGAACTGGCCGCCGGCGCGGTCTGGCAGGTCGAACGCATCGTCGTCCCAGCTATCCCACAGGGCCTTGGACAGGGCGACGAATTCGTCGGCCCGCGCATAGCGCTGCGCGTGGCTGCGCGGCGCCTCGATGCCGAAATTGCGGGCCGTGTGTTCGCCGAACGAGGACACGACGTTCCAGCCCGCGCGCCCGCCGCTCAGGTGGTCGAGCGAACTGAATTTGCGCGCCACGTGATACGGGTGCTCGTAATTTGTGTTGACGGTGGCGATCAGGCCGATGTGGCGCGTGACGGCGGCAATCGCCGACAGCAGGGTGAAAGGCTCGAACGGCAGGCCGATGGCGGCGCGGCCCGTGTCCGGCGTGACGTCGCCGGCGCGGCCGATGAAGTCGGCGATGAAAAAGCTGTCGAACCTGGCCGCCTCGGCCAGCCTGGCGGCGCGCAGCCACCAGGCGAGGTCGGGCCGTCCGCTGGCGCTGGCGGACGGATGGCGCCAGGCGGCCGGATGATGGCCGTGGCGTTGCAAAAAGACGTTCAGGACAAGCTGGCGTTGCGGCATGGTGGCTCCGTGGTGTGTTGACGACATGGCGTTCATGGCTGGCCATGCAAACTCCGGGCCAGCACAGGAGCCGTGCCGCGCATATGCAAAATCCGGATAAGCTAGCGCGGCACCATTCGTTCACGCCTGGAGATGGCGCGCGGTATAGTCGGCCCATGGAACTCTTAGCCCACAATTTCAGCAGCGATTTCGCGCGCAGCGCCCACCTGGCCCGCGGCGCGGGCGATGACGGCGACAGCGAGGCGCTGGTCGCCTTCCGCGACCCGCAGCAAATGAGCTTGCTGGTGCGCGCCACGGCCTTTGTCTTTGCCGACCCCCGCTCGCGCCAGTTGCACGAACTGATCGAACGCATCGCGCCCAGCGAGGCGACGGTGCTGATCACGGGCGAGACGGGCACTGGGAAAGAACTGATCGCGCGCCACGTGCACGGCTTGAGCGGACGCGCCGAACAGACCTTTGTGGCGATCAACTGCGGCGCGTTTTCCGAAACCCTCGTCGAGAGCGAACTGTTTGGCTATGAAAAAGGCGCGTTTACGGGCGCTCAGCAGGGCAAACCGGGCTGGTTCGAGACGGCCAGCGGCGGCACCCTGTTCCTCGATGAAATCGGCGACTTGCCGCTGGCGATGCAGGTCAAGCTGCTGCGCGTGCTGCAGGAGCGCGAAGTGGTGCGCCTGGGCGCCCGGCGCGCCATCCCCATCGACGTGCGCCTGATCGCCGCCACGAATGTCGACCTGGCGGAAGCCGTGCGGGCCGGGCGCTTCCGCGAAGACCTGTATTACCGGCTGCAGGTGATCGGCCTGCCGCTGCGTCCCCTGCGCGAGCGCCCGGGCGACATCATGCCGCTGACGCGCCACTTCATGGCCATCTATGCGCAGCGCCTGCACCTGGGCGAGGTGGAGCTGGACCTCGATGCGCAACAAGCCCTGCTGGCCTACCCATGGCCGGGCAATATCCGCGAGCTGGAAAACGTCATCCACCGCGCGCTGCTCGTGTGCCGCAGCGGCGTCGTGCGCGCCGAAGACCTGAGTTTGTCGGGCTGGCACCGCGCTCCGGCGCCTGCATCCGCCCCTGTGCCCGTGCCGGATGCGTGGGCCGGCGGCGCCGACATCGCCTACGCGGCCCACGGCGCGGCCGGCCAGGACGATTTATTGGCCGCCGAGCGCTTTGCCCGCGCCTGGCAAGCTTTGCTCGACTCGGGCGAGGCCGTGGAATTCGAAGCGATGCAGCAGGAACTGGTGCGCGCCGCGTGGGAGCGCAATGAGCGCAATCAGGTACGTACGGCGAAACACCTGAACCTGAGCCGCAACATCCTGCGCACTTTCCTGAAAAAGGCGGGTGCCATCGACTAATTCCGCATCTTCCCCTGAAGCCGGACCCGCAGCGCTGCGGCTCCGGCTTTTTTCATGGCTGCTGCGCGCGCATCACATTGCTGCTGCTTGCGCAGCCGATTGCTGCGCAAGCAGCAGCTTCGGGCGTCGATGGGTATCCAGCGCATGGCATGCTTTCTGCGAGGAGGGAAGGGCAGGCCGCCGCGTCAATGTGCTGCGGTGTTTTCTTCGACCCACGACAGGAGTCCATGCATGACCATCGAATTCATCTGGCAATTGCCCACCAGCGGCGACGGCCGTTACGCGGCGTCCGGCATCACGCGCCGGGGCGAACGGGCCGCTGGCGCGCCCAGTCCCCTGCAGGCGGGCGTGAGCGACCCGCGCGGCGCGCGTCCGCCCTTCAATTATTTCGATTACCTGCACCAGATCGCCCGCGCGGCCGACCTGTCCGGCTTCGACGGCATCCAGATACGCCACGATACGCAGGGCGATGAAAGCTGGATCGTCGCCGGCTACCTGGCCCGCAGCACGCGCCATCTGAAGCTGATCGCCGAATTCGACGCGGCCTGGGGTTCGGCCGTGTACGCGGCGAAGAACGCCGTCAGCTTCCAGCGCTTCACGGGCGGGCGCTTCGCCTGGCAGATCGGCCACGGCGGCGATGCGGCCGCGCGCCGGCGCCAGGGCGATGCGGTGCCGGACGCCGATATTCTGCCCCGCATCGATGAATTCATCACCGTGGCGCGCGGCGTGCAGAATACGTCGCCGTTCAGCTTCAAGGGCAGGTTCTTCGAAGTGCAGGACGGCGGCTTCAAGGGGCCGCTGGCGAACCATCCTGTGAATAGTATTTACCTGACGGGGGAGACGCCCGAGGCGCTGGCCCTGTCGGCGCGCCAGGCCGACGTGCACGTATTCGATGCGGCGCCCGTGACGGACTTGCAGCCTTCCATCGCCAGCCTGCAAACGCAGGCGCGCCAGCTGGGCCGCGCCGTGGCGGCGGGCGTGCGCCTTGACGTGCTGGTCCGTGAAACGTTCGACGAGGCCTTGCGCGACGCGCGCCGTTACCGCAGCGGCGCGGGTCTGCCAGACGAACTGCCGTCCGACGGCGGCACTGCCGCGTTCTGGCCCGGCTTTGCGCAAGCGCAGACGGGCGCCCATGGCGCCCTGGTCGGCAGTTATGCGCAGGTGGCTGCCGCGCTCGAAGCGTACGCGCAGGCCGGCGTATCGAGCTTCGTGCTGGCGGCCATCCCCCATTTCGAGGAAGCCTACCGCATCGGCGAACACGTGCTGCCTCGCGTGCGGGCAGCGTTGAGCGCCCAGCTGCAAGCGGCCTGAATCCAACTTACCAAGGAGTACTTCACATGGCAATCGATTTTTTCTGGCGCATCCCCACGCATGGCGAACCGAGTTCGCACCGCGCCCGCACGCCGTTTCGCGGCGACTGGTTTCCCGGCAATGACAACCTGCGCCAGGCCGGCCTCGGTGGCGGCGGCGCCGACGGTTTTACCTACATCGACTACCTGGCGGAAATCGCCCGCGCAGCCGAACTATCGGGCTTCCAGGGCGGCTTGATCCCGTCGTTCCCGATGACGGACGAACCATGGGCCATTTCCGCGCTGCTGGCGCGCGAGACGCGCACCTTCCGCTTCATGATCCCGTTCCAGCCCGGCTTTCTGAATCCCGTGGTGGCCGCGCGCATGACGGCCAGCCTGCAGCGGGCCACGGGCGGCCGCGCCCTGTACAACGTCATCACGGGCGGCGGCGGCCCGGCGCAGCTGTGGTGGGGCGATGCGGCCGGCCACGACGACCGCTACACGCGCACGACGGAATTTCTCGACGTGGTGCGCGGCGTGTGGCGCGGCGGGCCGTTTTCCTACCAGGGCAAGTTCTATCAGGTGGAAGACGCGGGCCTGGCCACGCCGTTGTCCGAACAGGACTTCCCCGAGATCTATTTTTCAGGCTCGTCCGACGCGGCCCTCGGTTCGGCCTCGAAGCACGCCGATTACTACCTGACGTGGCTGGAACCGTTCGAGCAGCTGCGCGAGAAATTCGCCCGCGTGCAGGAAAAGACGGCGCTGCTGGGGCGCAAGATCAAGTGCGCCGTGCGCGTCGACATCGTCGCGCGTGCCACGGAAGAAGAAGCGTGGGAGGAGGTGCGCAAGGGCTTTGATGCCGTCGATGCGGCCACCCTGCGCCAGTTCCTCGGCGCCGATGGCGGCGATTCCGTGGGTGCGGCGCGGCAGCGGGGCAACCGCCCGACCACCTTGAACAGCTACAAGGACCTGATCACGGCGCCGAATATCTGGTCCGGCTTCAATCTGCTGCGCGGCGGGCAGACGCAGGGCATCGTCGGCAGCTACCAGCAGGTGGCCGAACGCCTGGACGAGCTGGTGCAGCTGGGTGCCGACGCCTTCATCCTGGCCAGCACGCCGCACCTGGAAGAAGCGTATCGCGTGGGCGAGGAAGTGCTGCCGCTCGTGCGCGGCCACACGGCCGCACTGCTGCGCGCCGCCTGATCCTTTCCCCTGTTGCCGCGACAGCAGCGCCAGCGCCTGCTGTCGCGCAGGCAGCACGCAGCACCGGCGCTGCTGCCAAATCAACAGCGCTATCATGACGATAGTCTTCCTTTGAAATCAAGCACTTAAGTTCCATTTTGCTGCGCTGCGGCAGCGGGCATGCCCCTTGCAATACTGATCATCACCATCTCGCGTTTTGACTTTACTCAAGGATAATCACCCATGCGCCGTTCGACTGCTCCCGCCGACTCTTCCCCATTTCCTTTCCACCTGACGCCAGTGCGCCGCGCGCTGCGCTCGGCCTTCGCCATCGGCGGCCTGATGCTCGCCCCAGGTCTGGCCCATGCGGAAACGCCTGGCGCCGATGTCATTGCCGCGGCCGACGCCAATGGCGCGGGCGAGGGCGCCTCGCTGCAATCGGTGACGGTGACGGCGCAAAAGCGCGAGGAATCGGCACAGAAGGTGCCCAGCGCGATCACGGTGTTAGGCGGCAAGGAGCTGCTCGACACGGGCATCGGCCGCTCGGCCAGCGAAATTCTCAATTACGTGCCGAACGCCTCGGCCGGCACGCAGCAGCACGGCCGCCCGCGCTGGTGGATACGCGGCGTCGGTGCGGGCCAGCAGCAGGTGGATTTTCCGAATCCCGTTGGCTTTTACCTCGATGACGTCTACATCAGCAATTCCAGCGCCACGGGCTTCCCCTTGTTCGACCTGGACCGGGTGGAGGTGCTGCGCGGCCCGCAAGGCACCTTGTGGGGCAAGAACACGACGGGCGGCGCCATCAACGTGATCTCGCGCAAACCCTCGTTCAAGTCCAGCGGCTACGCCAAGCTTGACTACGGCAGCTACGACACCAAGCTGGCCGAAGGTGCCATCGGCGGCGCGCTGGTCGACGAAGTGCTGGCGGGGCGGCTGTCCTTCCATACGGAGCAGCAGGACAGGGGCCGCTTCCACAACCAGTTTACGGGCGAGCGCGATGGAAAACTCAAGGACAGCGCCATCCGCGGCCAGCTCAAGGCCCTGATCGGGCGCGACCTGACGGCAAACCTGAACCTCCATTACCGCGACTATACGACCAAGGGCGCCACCACCACGGTAGCCAGCTATGGCGCCAATGGCGTGTACCGCAACGGCTACGTCCCCAGCACGAATCCCGACGACGTCAGCACGAACGCGCCCGCCGACAGCGACGTGAAACAGGGCGGCGCCCAGCTGAACCTCGAATATGCGCTGGGCGAGCTGACACTCACTTCCATCACGGGCTATGAAAATTTCAGGAACGAGGCCACGGGCGACAGCGACAACACGCCGCTGGAAGTGGGCCGCAGCCGCGCCAAGGCCAGCAGCCGGCAAGTGTCGCAGGAGCTGCGCCTGACGTCGCCGCAGAACGGCGCCGTGAGCTGGGTGGCGGGGCTGTTCTACTTCAATGAAAAGATCGATGCCGATTCGGCCGGCGCGCGCCTGCCCAACGGCACGGTGCCGGCGCTGGCGGGCAGCACGCAGCCCGTCGGCTACAACCGCACCATCTACCAGCACAAGGCGCGCAGCGCGGCCATCTTCGGCAGCACCACCGTCAACTTCAGCGAGCAGCTGCTGTCCACCTTCGGCTTGCGGTGGACGACGGAAACCAAGGACCTGGACTTGCAGCGCGTGCAGGCGGCGTCGAACACGGTGACGTTTGGCGACGCGGCCAACTGGTGGAACACGGTCCGGGGCGGCAACTACACGGCCGCTTCGGTGGCCAACAATAACTTCACGTCGAATCCATCGACCACGTGGACCGCGCTGACGTATGACGTGACGCCCGAATACCGCTTCAGCCGCACCCTGCGCGGCTACCTGAAATACGCGCACGGCATCAAGTCGGGCGGCTACAACACGAGCGCCACGGACGTGCGGGCGCTGAACACGGTGAAGCCGGAAACCCTGAACTCGTTCGAGGCGGGCATCAAGTCCGAATGGCTGGACGGGCGTTTGAATTTCAACGCCAACGTTTTTCACTATGATTACAAGAACGTGCAGGTCAATATCACGGGCGTGTACAACGGCGACCCCACGCAAAGCGTCAATTACCTGCAGAACGTGCGCAAGGCCCACGTGAATGGCGCGGAATTCGAGATCGAGGCGCAGCCGACGGACAACCTGCACGTCAACGCCAACCTGGGCCTGCTGCGCACGGAATTCGACGACTTCGTCATCCAGAACAATGGCGGCGACCGCTCCGGCAACGAATTCGTGCGCTCGCCCCACGTGACGGCCCTGCTGGCGGCCGACTACCGCTACCCGCTGGGCAATGGCGCGCAGCTGGTCTTCAGCGGCGACGTGCGCTACACGTCGAAGCAGTACTACTATGTCGACCCGCAAAGCGATGCGCGCGGCTTGCTGAACCAGGGCGGCTTCGCGCTGGCCAATGCGCGCCTGTCGTACGTGCTCCCGGGTGGCAAGCACCGGATCACCGCATATGCGAACAACCTGGCCGACAAGGTCTACCGCAACCACACCTTGACCAGCTTCGTGCCCGGCGCCGTCAACGGCGACACCGTCATCATCGGCCAGGGCCGCACGGTGGGCGCGTCGTACACGATCCAGTTCTGAGCGTGACTGCCTGAGGTAAAAAAGGCCGGCAAACTCGCCGGCCTTTGTGTTTTCCCGTAGGTCGGCTTAGGCTGGAGTTGTCGGCTTATGCAGCGGTAGGTCGGCTTAGCGCAGCGTAAGCCGACAACACCACTACGCCGCCACCCGCAGCAGCGCCTCCAGCCGCCGCTGCGCCTCTTCCAACGGCCGGCGGTCGATCCAGCTGTCGATATCGACGTCGCGGTCGAGGAAACCGTGCTGCAGCTGAAAATCCTTCTGCTGGCGGAACAGCGCCACTTTTTCTTCCGACAAGTCGGGCGCCAGGGTCAAGTGAAAACCGTCGCGGTAGGCTTCGGCCACGGCGTCGGCGCCGGCCCGCGTCTCGCCCTGCAGGATGGCCAGCACATCTTCTTTGTGGCTGCGCGCCCAGTGCGCGGCGCGCAAGGTCTGCGTCAAAAAGCGCACGACCAGTTCGAAATGCTGATCCAGCATGGATGCATGCACGGTGATCGGGCGCGGCGTGCCGTTGTTGACGCGGAAGCGCCGGTCGGGCAGGGCGTCGATGTCGATGCCTACTTCCAGCCCCGCCGCGCGGGCCGCCTCGGCCGCCGCCGCGCCTTTCACATAGACGGCGTCGACTTCGCCGCGCAAGAGCGGCGCGATGCCTTGCCACAGGCCAGCGCCCAGATTGGCCGATGCCTGGGCGTCGGCGCCCACTTCCACCAGCTGCACATCGTCGAGCGTGAGGCCGGCCGACGCCAGCACGCCCTTGTAGCCGGCCAGGCTCATGCCGCGCGCGATGCTGCGCCCGCGCCGGTTCTCGCGCAAGTCTTCGGCGCGGAAGACGGGCAGCGCCAGGCGCTTGCCCTGCAGCTGCGCGGGCGTGGCGATGCCGGAACCGGGGCGCACGAGGATGGCTTGCCATTCATCGATCCAGGTCAGGCCGATCAGGCGCGTGGGCGCTCCTTGCGCGCGCGCGGGCAGGGCCAGCAGGTTACCCCCTTCGCGCACGAGCGTGGACAGGCCGTGATCGTAATGGTGGCGCGCCAGCTCGCCGCCCACTTCCTGCAGGGTCTTCAAGGCGATGCCGTCGCGGGCGAATTCCTCGTCCAGCCAGCCCAGTTTATAGGCCAGGCCCGTGGCCGTGGGTACGGGGCAGCGCGTGAACCAGACGGTATCGACGGCGGGGGCGGTTGCGGTAGTCATGGGATTCTTTCATGGTGGGTGGAGCCTGGAACCGTGCAGGAACCGTGCCCGCGCCGCTTGCTGGCTTGCCGACAGCCGCTGCGCACAACGCTGCTGCCGCGCCAGCAGCCGCTGTTGCGCAGGCAGCAGCGCTCCGCCATTTGTGCGGCCCCGGCGCTGGCACGCGTCTTGCGAAAGTAGAGGCATGACTGATTCGTACCTCAACCTCAAGAATGGAGCATGACATGACGGACGTGGCACAAGCGGCAGCACAACAAGTACAGGCGCAGGAGTTGACGGCGGCCGAACTGGCCTTCGTGGAACAGGTGCGGCGCGATGCGCAGATCGCCTTCGATGGCTTGCGCGAGACGGGCAGCCTGACGGCCAATGGCACGGTGGGCTTCGTCGAGCGCACCCCTGGCGGCGACAAGGTCGTGGTGGTCAACGATCCGGGCCCGTTCCGCCGCGGCCAGCCCCTGAAGGCGGCCGTGCTGGCGCTGGACGGCACGGTGATCGTGGGCGACGCCAACAACGGCGGCGCGCGCTATTTAAAACTGTTCCGCGAACGGCCCGAGGTCACGTCGATCTCGCACGTGCATTCGCCATCCTTGGGCGCTTGGGCGCAGACGCACCGCACCTTGCCGATCCGCTACGTGCCCGTGCAGCGCTTCCAGCTGATCCGCGAAATTCCCATCTATATCGACCGCCGCCAGCCCGAGGTCGATTTCATCCTCGGCGAAATCGCCCGCAATACGCATGCCACGGCCATCCTGGAAGCGAATGGCGGCGCCACCGTGTGGGGCAAGCAGGGCTTGCTGAAGCTGGCCGAATTCATCCTGCTGCTGGAAGAGGGCGCGCAGATCCAGATCGCGGCCGAAGCCATCGGCGGTTCGCGCGACTTCGGCCCCGGCGTGCTGTTGCAGCAATGGAAGATGAGCAAGCTGATCGACACGGCGCGCGCGCTGTCGCTCCTGCCTGCCACCGACCTGGTGTAACCCTTACAAGAACAGGCCCGCAATGTCATTGAAATTCTTACGTTTGAGCTGGCGCAAGCTGTTTGTCGCCGTAATGGCGGCCAGCGTGCTGGCGCCAGCCATCGCGGCGGCGGCCGAGCCGCTGCCGGCCGCCGTGCGCATCGCCGTCGTGGCCCGCACGGCGCCGTCCGGCAAGACCGTGTTTGCCGGTTCGGCTGCCCAGGTGGCCGCGCAAGGCTGGCTGGCGGCCGAGCTGGGCAAGCTGGGCGTGAAGCTGGAATGGGTGCCCGTCACCACCAATTCCGTGGCGACGCAAGTCAACGAGGCGTTTGCCAACCACTCGATCGACCTGGCCCAGTATGGAGATCTACCATCGATTATCGCCAATGGCTCGGGCTTGCAGACGCGGCTGATCCTGCCGGGTGGCAGCTTCAGCAACACCTATCTGGTGGTGCCGAACGGCTCGACGGCCAGGTCGATCAAGGAGCTGAAGGGCAAGAAGATCGCCCTGCACCGTGGCCGGCCGTGGGAATACCCGTTCGCGCGCCTGCTGGAAGCGAATGGCATGACCTTGCGCGACGTAAAAATCCTCAACCTGAACCCGCAGGCGGGCGCGGCGGCCGTGGCGACGGGCGGCGCGGACGCCTTCTTTACCCTCAGCGACGCCTTTTTGCTGGAAGATAAAAAGGTGGGCAAGATCATCTGGTCCAGCAAGGCGCCGCCGCAGGACTGGAAGATGCGCGCGGAACTGTGGGCCGACAGCGGCTTCCTGCAACGCTGGCCGCAGCTGGCCCAGCTGGTGGTGACGGCGTATGTGCGCGAGCACCACCGGGCCGCCGGCGCCGGTGGCGAAGACGAGTATGTGCGCACCGAGGCATCCGCGGGACAGGTGGAAAGCGTGGTGCGGCGCGAACTGGCGGGCGACCATACGCCGTGGCAGGCGCGCTGGTCGCCGTTGTTTACGGCCAGTTTGCGCCAGCATTACGTGGGCGAGGCGGCGTATGCGAAGAGCGCGGGCCTGATCGGGCGGCCCCTGCAAGTCGACAGCCTGTTCGCGCCCCAGTTCGTCAACCAGGCGCTGGCGCAGCTGAAATTGCAAACGTACTGGGCGCCATGACTTCCCTCACTGTCGCCTTGCCGCGTATTCCCGCGCCAGCGCATGCGGCGTCCATTCCCTGGCTGCGGCACTTTGTGCGCTCGCCCTGGTCCGTGTGGGCGTCGCCGCTGGCCTTGCTGCTGCTGTGGAGCATCGCCACCACTTTCGAATGGATGCCCGCGCACATCCTGATGTCGCCGTGGCAAGTGCTGCTGACGGCGCGCGACCTGGCCGAGAGCGGCGAACTGGGCCAGCACCTGGGCATCAGCCTGTTCCGCCTGCTGGCCGGTTTCGGCCTGGGCTCCAGCGCGGGCCTGGCGTTTGGCGTCGTGCTGGGCCTGTCGCCGGGCTTGCGCAGCTATGTCGATCCCACTTTCAATGTCTTGCGCCAGTTGCCGACCGTCGCCCTGATCCCTTTGTTTATCTTGCTGTTCGGCATAGGCGAGAGTTTCAAGGTGTTTATCGTGGCCAAGGCCAGCTTCTTCATCGTCGCGCTGGCCGTGCATGACGCCATCCGCAACCTGTCGCAGCGCTACTTTGAGGTGGCGCAAGTGTATTGCTTTTCGCGCTGGCAGCGCATCCGTTTGATCGTCCTGCCCGCCATCGTGCCGGCCGCGCTGACGGGCATGCGCATCGCCCTGTCGCGCTCGTGGATGGTGCTGGTGGGCGCGGAATTGCTGGCCGCCGACAGCGGCCTGGGCCAGATGATGGAAATGGGCCGGCAAATGTTCCGCCTCGACGTGGTGATGGTGGGCGTGGTGCTGACGGGCGTGATCGGCTTCGGCCTGGACCGGGCCTGCCACGCGCTGGAGGCAAGATTGATGCGCTGGAAGCGTAATGGGGAGTCCGCATGAGACAGCGTTTAGTGTTAGTGATCAAGGGCGCGCTGCTGCCGCTGGCCTTGCTGGGCGCCTGGCAATGGGCCTCCGGCCAGGGTGCTGCCGCCGCCTACATTTTTGTGTCGCTGGGCGATTTGGCGCACAGCCTGCGCGACCTGGTCTTGACGGGCGAACTGTGGGTGCATCTGCGCGCCAGCCTGGGACGCACGCTGGCCGGCTTGCTGCTGGGCGGCAGCGCCGGCATCGTCACGGGCGCGTTGATGGCGCAGTCGCCGCTGGCGGACCGCTTGATCGGCCCCTTGTTCCACAGCATCCGCCAAGTCCCCTTACTGGGGCTGATTCCCTTGTTGGGCTTGTGGGTGGGCAATGGCGACGGCGCCAAGCTGCTGGTGATCGCCATCGCCGCCTTTTATCCCACCGTGCTCAACACGTATGCGGGCATGCGCCAGGTGGAAGGGAGACTGCGCGAAGTGGGGCAGGTGCTGACCCTGACGCCCTGGCAGACCCTGCGCCAGATTCTGTTGCCGGGCGCCATGCCGGCCATCGTCACCGGTGTCACGCATGCGCTGGCGTTCGCCTGGCTCGCTTGCCTGGGCGGCGAACTGCTGTTTGCGGCCGGTCCCGGCATGGGGTCCTTGCTGCTCAACGGCGAAGTGTCGGGGCGCATGGACGTCGTCCTGCTGGCCGTGCTCGTGATCGCCTTGCTGGCGCAGGCGATGAACGTGGCGTTTGCGCGTCTCGCGCGCCTGCTGGTGAAGGGGCGCAGCAGTGAGTGAATCCCTGCCATTCCAGCCCGACGCGGCCGCCAGCGCCCGCGAAGGGGAGCTGCGCGCCTTCTTGCTGCGCTTTATCGGCTTGACCCTGCTGTCGGGCGTGACCATCGGCATGAACAAGGTGCTGGCCACCTTGCTGGGCTTGCATTTGCACGTGAGTAATTTCCAGCTGGCCGCGATCAGCAGCGCGGAAACCCTGGCCATGGCGCTGGGGACCATTCCTGCAGGCTATATTCTTTCGCGCGGCAACCCCAAGCATCTGTATGCGGGAGTGAGCCTGAGCCTGGCGCTGGCCTTTTGCGTACTGCCGTGGCTGCCCGGCTGGCAATGGGTGGCCCTGCTGATGTTTTTGGTGGGACTGTGCATCTCGCTGCGCATCGTGGCCATGAGCACGGTGTTTCTCGTGCGCCTGCCGGAACTGGGGCAGGGCAAGGCGGGCTGGTACAAGGGCACATTAATCCTCGGCATGCAGTTCCTCGGACCCCTGTGCGGCAATTACCTGATCGCGCAGCTGGGCTTGAAGGCGGGCTTTTTGATTTCGGCCCTGATGTTTGCCATGTTGGCCGTGCTGGGCTGGCAAGTGTTGCCTGACAATACGGCACCGCGCAAGCAGGCGGGACAGGGGGCGCTGCCCGGCGCGGCCAGCCTGCGCGAACTGCTGCGCCTGCCTATCGTGCGCGTGACTTACCTGTTCGAAATCCTCGCCAGCTTCACGGCGTCCAGCGTGGGCGTGTTTTCCATCCTGCTGGCGATTCGCGTGCTGCACTGGCCTGCGCACCACTCCGTCTGGCTGATGGCCGTGCAGGGACTCAGCTGCGTGCTCGTGCTGCTGTTTCTGGGGCGCTTCGTGCTGGCCAGCCCTTACCGTGAGCAACTGTATGGCGGCGCGCACCTGGCCATCATGGCGGCCTTGCTGATCCTGGGCTTGTGGCCGAACAGCATCGCCTACCTGGGCGCCTCCGTTCTGCTGGGGCTGGGACTGGGCGTGAATAACCTCGTCAACACGGACAATATCGCCCGCGCCCCCGTCGACAAGGCTAGGGTCTCCGCCCATCTGACCCTGTTCGGCATGGTGGGCGGCACGGTTGGCGCGCTGGCGGCCGGCCATCTGGCCGACGTGACGGGCTTGCGCAATGTGTTCCTGATCTGGCTGGCTCCCTGGCTGGCCGCCTGGCTCTGTTTCCACGGCAGCCGCTGGCTGCGCCGGGCGCCGCCCGCCGCCATTCCTTCCCTCGCCCCCACCGCAGAGAGTACGCCATGAATGATTTTGTTTCCCCCTCGACCTTGCTGCCCCAGCGGCAGCACCTGAACGGCGGCTTGCAAGTGCAGCATGTAAGCAAGTCGTTTTCGCTGAAAGGCGCGCCGCTGCTGGTGCTCGACGACATTTCGCTGACGATCGCACCCGGTGAGTTCGTCGCCATCGTGGGCGCGTCCGGTTGCGGCAAATCCACCTTGCTGCGCCTGCTGGCGGGTCTCGATACGGACTACACGGGCTTGCTGCTGCACGACGGCGTGCCGATCCGCGGCACGGATCTGCGCCGGGGCCTCGTGTTCCAGGACCACCGTTTGTTTCCGTGGCTGACGGTGCAGCAGAACGTGGCCGTGGCGTTCAGCAATACCCGTGTGCCGCAGGCCGAGCGCGACGCCCGCGTGGCGGCGGAAATCACGCGCGTGGGCCTCGACGGCTACGCGGATGCTTACCCGCATCAATTGTCAGGAGGCATGTCGCAGCGGGCCGCCATCGCGCGCGCGCTGGTCGGGCGGCCCGACGTGCTGCTGCTGGACGAGCCGCTCGGTGCGCTCGACGCGCTGACCCGCTTGCGCCTGCAGCAAGAGCTGCGCCGCCTGTGGCAGGACGAGGGCATCACCATGGTGATGGTCACGCATGACATCGATGAAGCCGTGTATCTGGCCGACCGCATCGTCGTGCTCGATGCGCGGCCGGGCAAGGTGCGCCGGGTGCAGGACGTGCCGCTGGCCCACCCGCGCCAGCGCGGTTCGCCCGGTTTCGTTGCCATCCGCGATGGCTTGCATGCGGATTTCAGCGACCTTGATGACACGCACGCGCCCGTGGCGCAGGAAGTGGATCCCAGCAGCCTGTGGGATGGCAATGAATGGGCGCGCAGGATGGCGCTGTAGTTTTTTTGATATCCATCAATCTGGAGAGACAGCATGAGCAATGACAGTCAGGCAGCAAACCAAGCACTCGACACCCTGTGGTACACGCGCTGTCCCGTCCCCACGGGCCTGGGCATTTCCCTGCAACAAGGCTGGCTGGAAGAAGCCTTGCGCGCCGACGGCACGAGCTTGCGCTCCTTGCGTGAATCGGAGCAGGAAGCCGTGCGCGAATCGCATTTCGACCATACCTTGCAAAATTCCGTGCGCCACGGCGGCAATATTCCCGCCCTGTGGGCGCGCGCGGCGGGGCGCGACACGCGCGTCATCGGCCTGTCGTGGTCGGACGAGACGCAGCTGATCCTGACTCTTCCCGGCAGCGGCATCGAGACGGTGCGCGACTTGAAGGGCCGGCGCTTCGGCTTGCCCCTGTGGGCCAGGGCGCAGATCGATTTTGCGCGCGCGCAAGCCTTGCGCGGGCTGGAAAACGCGCTGAGCCTGGAAGGCTTGACGGTTGCCGACGTGGAACTGGTCGATTACGTCATTCAAGCGGGCCAGAGCGAAACGCCGCCGGAGCGGGGCGCGGCAACGAATCTGTTCAGCGGCGCGCGGCGCGGCGGGCAAAGCCCGGAGCTGCTGGGCTTGCTGCGGGGCGAGGTGGACGCCATCTTCCTGAAAGGCGCTTCGGCCGCCCAGCTGGCGCAGCAGTTCGGCTTGCACACGGTGATCGACACGGGCAGCCATCCGGAGCCCTTGATCCGCGCCAACAATGGCACGCCGCGCACGCTCACCGTCGATGCGCACTTGCTCGACCACCATTTCAGCTCGGCCGTCACCCTGGTGGAGCAAGTGCTGCGGGCCGAAGCGTGGGCGCGCGGCCATGCGGACGAGACGCGGCGTTTCCTGGCGCGCGAATCGAATGCCAGCGAGCACTGGGTGCAAGTGGCCTACGGCAAGGATGCCCATCTGCGCCTGGACACGGATCTGGCGGAAACGTCGATCGCGGGCTTGCAGGATTTCAGCGACTTTTTGTTCCGCTGGAACTTCCTGCCCAGCAAGGTCGACGTGCGCGCGTGGATCGATCCCCGGCCATTCGACGCGGCGCTGGCGCAGACGCGCCGCGCAGCCTGAGCGGGAAGCACGTCAACGGTGGCCATGTTCGATGATGAGGAGAATGCGATGCGGCGACGCACGGTGATGGGCGGGCTGGCCTTGCTGCCCCTGGCGGGAAAGGCGGCCTCGGCGGCGAAAGCGGCGGGGGCGCCGCCGGCGGCCCTGCGCATCGCCTCGACGGGCTTTGCGGAAAACGGCAAGGCGGAACTGGGCGGCATCGCTTACCGCGTGCAGCAGGAAGGCTGGCTGGCCCGCGAACTCAAGCTGCGCGGCGTGCGGCTGGAATGGCTGCCCGTCACGGGCGACACGGGCGCGACCATGAACGAGGCGTTCGCCAGCGGGCGCATCGACATGGCCGCGTATGGCGACTTGCCGTCCGTCATACTCAACGCGGGCGGCGTGCGCACGCAGGTGATCGTGCCGGCGGGCCGGGGCACGGACCAGTTCCTCTTGGTGCCCACCGGTTCGCGCGCCACCTCGCTGGCCGACCTGAAGGGCAAGCGCATCAGCGTGCACCGGGGCCGGCCGTGGGAACTGGGCTTGCGCCAACTGATCGCCGACCAGCGCATGTCGCCCACGGATTTTCGCCTGATTAATATGGATTTGAAGCCGGGCACGGCCGCGCTGGCCACGGGCGCCGTCGACGCCTTGTTCATGATCAATGGCTATCCGCTGGAAGACAAGGGCATCGGCCGCATCATCTGGTCCAGCAAGGGCTTGCCGGAGAGAAAAATGCGGGCGGAACTGTGGGCGCGGCGCGACTTTACGCAAGCCCATCCCGATATCGCCGAACTGGTGGCCACGGCCTGGCTGCGGGCCCAGCACTGGGCGGCGCTCGATGGCAACCGCGAGGCGATCATCAAGGATGGCACGCGCAACGGCACACCGGACAGCGTGGTGCGGCGCAGCTACGACGATCCGGGCCTGCAGTGGAAGGAGCGCTGGTCGCCGCTGTACGACGACGCCGTGTACCGCCATTACCGCCGGGTACTGGCGTTTGCGCAGGAGCAAAAGCTGATCCGCCAGCCGTTGACGGCGGAAGAGTTGCTGGAACCGCGTTTCGTGGCGGCCGGCTTGAAAAAGCTGGGCCTGGCCAATTACTGGGAGCCGGCCAAGGTGTAGTCCGGCCGCAGGGCGTGGCTCAGTGCGGCAGACACACGCGTCCCGCCACATTGACCACGTCGTTGCCCGCATGCGCGCGCAATTGCAGCAGCATCAGCGCCACGCCCAGCATCAGCGCCGCAGCGCAGAGTTTCTTGTGCATCGTCGTTCCCGTTTTCACTATCTATGAAGGTGTGCAGCGATATTATTGCCGAAATTCAGCATGCGGGATGAGCAAATTACCAAGTGTGCTCTACAATTATGCATCTTGCGCATCCGCGCCATCTGAATTGTATGCATAGTATGTGAAGGGAATGACAAGCCTGTGACTTCCAAGCCGATCAAGATCGCCGCCACCGTTGTCGTGGCTCTCGCCGCTGGGGCCGGCATTTATAGCTACACCCGACCGGCCGCCACCGCCACGCCCGGTGCCCCGGCTTCGGGCAGCCCTGCCGCCGCGCCGCATTCCGCCGTCGATACGGCCGCCGTGGCCAGCCAGTTCCGCGACTTGCTGGGCAATTTCCGCAAGATCATCGTGCTGCTGGCCGACGAGCAAAGCTTGCCCGAAGGCGCGCGCGACGAAGCCCGTAAAGTGGGGCAGGCGCTGTTCCATGAAAACCAGGAACGCATCGCCAAGCTCGATGCAGCGCTCGATCAATTGACGGCACCGACCAATCCGGGCCGCTTCGAAGCGCTCGACAGCCTGCTCACCTATATCGAATCCGATCCCGGCCTGTATGACGCGGACCGCCTGGCTTTCCGCGAACTGCTGCAAAGCATGCTGGTCGACGTGGCCAAGGATTCGTCCTTGCCGGCGATCAAGCTGCACAAGCGCATTTCCGAAGACCTCGACGCGCTGGGCGAGATTGAGCGCAATTACGAGAAGGAAATCCGGCAAATCTTCGGCAACCTGGGCCAGCGCGCCATCGAACTCAAGCGCGAACGGTGGGACGATTACGTGGCGCAGCTGAAAAAACTGTACAGCCGCGAACAGATTCTGAAGGAAAACGGCATCGTCGTGCCGTATGCGGTACCGCCGGCCGGCTCCGTGCCGGAGGCCAAGCCCGTGCCCAAGAAGGACGAGGCGGAAATCTTCGGCCTGGGCTTGCCGAAGAAAACCATCGTGCTGACCTTCGACGACGGCCCGCACCGCCGCTACACGGAAGAAATCAGCGCCATTTTGAAACAGTATGGCGTGCCGGCCGTGTTCTTCAACGTGGGCCGCAATCTGGGTTCGCTTGATGCGGAAGGCCACGCCAAGCTGGGCGCGGGCGCGGAAGTGAGCCGCAAGCTGATGAAGGAAGGCTATGCCGTGGGCAACCACAGTTTCAGCCATGCACAGCTGTCGAAACAGACGGGCGACAAGCTGAAGGGCGAAATCCTCGGCACCGACACTTTATTGAAGGCCATCAGCCCCGAGCGGGCCGCGCTGTTCCGCTTTCCGTATGGCGCGCGCAACAGCGAAGGCATGGCCGCGCTGGCCGATGCCCATCTGAAATCCGTGATGTGGAATATCGATTCGCTGGACTGGGCCGACCCCGTGCCCAGTTCGATCACGAACCGGGTGCTGGCGTCCGTCGACAAGGCGGGGCGGGGCATCGTCCTGTTCCATGACATCCACGAACGCACGGTGAAAGCCTTGCCGGCCGTGCTCGACAAGCTGATCGCGGAAGGCTATCAATTCGCGGGCTGGGATGGCACCAGCTTCCAGGTGGCGAAAAGCACGGCGCCCGCGCCCGAGAAAGTGCCCGTCACCACGGGCTACGCCAATTCCTGGGCCGTCGTGATCGGCATCGACGATTACGCGAAATGGCCGAAGCTGCAATATGCGGTGCGCGACGCGCAGGGCATCCGCGAAACGCTGATCGAAAAATTCGCGTTTGCGCCCGAGCGCGTCGTGACCCTGAAAAACGGCGAAGCGACGCGCAACAACATCCTGGCCGCCTTCCACGACAAGCTGGCCCATGGCGGCGTGCAAAAGAATGACCGCATCTTCGTCTTCTTCGCCGGCCACGGCGCCACGCGCAAGCTCAGCTCCGGGCGCGACCTCGGCTACATCGTGCCCGTCGATTCCGATCCGGCGCAGTTCGCCACGGATGCGATCCCGATGACGGAAATCCAGAATATCGCGGAGTCCTTGACGGCCAAGCATGCGTTTTTCGTCATGGACGCCTGCTACAGCGGCCTGGGCCTGACGCGCGGCGCCGGTTCCAGCTCCTTCTTGCGCGACAACGCCAAGCGCATCGGCCGGCAAATGCTGACGGCCGGCGGCGGCGACCAGCTGGTGGCCGATGGCGGGCCGAACGGGCACTCCGTCTTCACGTGGACCCTGCTGCAGGGCCTGGCGGGCAAGGGCGACCTGAACGGCGACGGCCTGATCACGGCCACGGAACTGGCGGCGTATGTAGCGCCGGCCGTGTCCAGCGTCTCGAACCAGACGCCCGCGTTTGGCAGCCTGCCCGGTTCGGAAGGGGGCGATTTCGTCTTCGAATTGCCGGGCGAGACGGAATTCCTCAGCCCGAACACGACGCAGCTGTCGACGGAAGCCATCGCCCTGAACAGCAAGCTCGACGCCAAGCCGGCGGCGGCCAGCGTGACGGTGAAGGATTTGCAGGGAGGCGAGCAGAAGATCGTCACGCCGGGCGCCGTACCGACCTCCACGCGCCAGCTGGCGCAGCGGGCCAACGACCGCGGCTTGCAGCTGTACAAGGAGAAACAGTATGCGGCGGCGGAAGCGCAATTTACGGAAGCGCTGAAATTGCGTCCCGATTTCGCGCTGGCGGCCAACAACCTGGGCTTTGTTTTCTACAAGCAGGAAAAATACCGCGAAGCGGCACGCTGGTTTGAAAACACGGTCAAGATGGACCCGTCGCGCGCCATCGCCTACCTGAACCTGGGCGACGCGTATGCCAAGGCCGGCGATGCGGCCAAGGCGAAAGCGGCCTATAAAACCTACCTGGAACTGGCGCCGACGGCCTCGACGGCGCCGGCCGTACGGCAAAAGATGGACAAGCTGTAGGTTGACGTCCAACTTGCCCATGGTCCACGTGTTTGCCTGCAGCGGCCGCTTCGCCAGCTGGGAAGCGCTGCAGGCTTACTTGGCGCCCGCGTACACGGAAGATGGCGATGCCGTGCCGTCGCCATTCTTCATGGAAACGGGCCTCACGTGCTATGAGCCGGCCTGCTTCGAGAGCGCGCTGCTGGCCTCGCCCGCGCCGCTGGCAGAGTTGCTCGATGGCGTGTCGTATGCGGACAGCTGGCTGGGGCAGGCATGCGCGGACGCGCAGGGCTTGCTGGCCGATACGGTCGTCTGTGTGTTTGCGCCGAATCGACTGGCGCATCCGCAGCGCAGCACGCTGCATTATGTGGGCAGCTACGCCTACGACGGCGGCTGAGCCCCATCCTCGCGTTTTTCATGTATGAGCTTGTTGACGCTGGCCAGCAGGCTGGTGCCCGAGGTGGTGATGAAACGGGCGCCGGCCGCCTGCGCTTCCGTGCCATAACTGGCGACCGTATCCTTGCTGCAATACACGACGATGGGCAGTTCCGGCAAGGTCTGGCGCACTTCGCGCACCGTGCGCACACCCGCATCCTTCACCCGGCGGCCGTTTTCCACCCTGGCCATGTCCGTGATGAATAGCGCGTAGTGCTTCTGTTGCAGCATGGCCAGCGCCTGCCGCGTCGATACGGCCTGGTCCACCTTGATGTTTTCCCGTTCCAGCTGTTCCACCAGCAAGGTGTTGTTGCGCGGATGGTCGTCCAGCCACAGCACGAGGCTGGCAGGCTTTTGCGCCGTCGGCACGCCGGCCAGGGCGGTGACGGCGGCGCCGCCATCGGGCGGATGGGCCAGCAGCAGTTGCGTGACGGCTTCCTGCATGTCGTCGAGCGACTTTTGCTGCAAGCGGCTCAGTTCCGTCACTTCGATTTCCTTGCCGCTTTCCAGCCGCACGGACTCGTTCTTGACGAGGCTGTCGGCGCGCTTGATCATGATCGACAGGTAAATGCGCGTGAGCAAATAGCCGATCAAAAAGCCATGCACGGAAAAGAACAGCATGATGCCGCCCACCACGGCCATGGCCGTGGGCGTGTCCGTGGCCAGGCTGGGCGCGATGAAGGCGGCCATGCTGCGCGCGCTGCCGGGCAGGCTTTTGAGTTCGATCAACCCCACGCCCACGATGATTTTCGTCAGCCAGTCCGACACTTCCACCAGATTCGAATTGATCTCCATGGGCGTGGGCGTGCCCAGGAACAGGGTATTGCTGGGTGTGCCGGCCGCCGCATCGGCGCCTGCCGGGGGCGCTTCGTCCGTGGGGCGGCCCTTGCCATTGGCCCGTTCGTCGGGAGGCGCCATGTTGACGGTGCCCGACGGCAGGGTGCGCGGGATGCCGAACAGGAATCCCAGCAGCATGCCGCTGACGCAAAAGCCCAGGCTCCACAGCAGGGCCGGCACGGCGTGGTAGTAGGGCGGCAGCAGGGCGCCCGCCAGCACGGCCAGCAAGCCCGCCAGCAGGATGAACAGCAGGATGTAGGGCAGCACGTCGCGCTTGCGCACGGCCGCGGTGACGCTTTTGCTCGCCTTGCCGGTGCTGTCGCTCAGGTCCACGATCGCTCCTTGAAAAATGCTGAATCCAGACAGCCAGCCTGCCGCGTATATATCCCATAGGAGCCTGTACTGACATCATAAAAAGGGGAGGCGCAATGCAATTGATAAAACGCAAACAGATGGCAGCTTGTGCCTTGTTGCTGGTGGCCGGTGCCGGCAAGGCGGCTGCGCCGGAGGCCGCATCGTCCACGGATGCGTCGCGCACCGTGCGCGTGACGGGCCACTACGACAATGCCGTCGGCACCTCGGACGCGGCCAGCCAGGGCGTCATCACCAATGAGCTGATCGTCAACCGGCCCGCCTTGCGCACGGGCGAATTGCTGGAATTCGTGCCGGGCCTGATCGTCACCCAGCACAGCGGCGACGGCAAGGCCAACCAGTATTTCTTGCGCGGCTTTAACCTCGACCATGGCACGGATTTCGCCACCTATGTGGACGGCATGCCCGTCAACATGCGCACGCATGCACATGGCCAGGGCTATTCCGACCTCAATTTCCTCATTCCCGAGCTGGTGCAGCGCATCGATTACAAGAAGGGGCCGTATTTCGCCGGCGAAGGCGATTTCGCCTCGGCGGGCGCGGCGCGCATCCGCCTGGCCGACAGATTGCCGCAAGGCCAGGCCAGCGTGTCCGTGGGCCAGCATGGCTATGTGCGCGCCGTCGTGGCCGATTCTCTCGACGCCGGACCAGGCACCTTGCTGTATGGCCTGGAAGTGAACCGCAACAATGGCCCCTGGGACGTGCCGGAGCGCGTGCGCAAGGTCAGCGGCGTGCTGCGCTACAGCCAGGGCACGCCGGATGATGGTTTCAGCGTGACGGCCATGGCCTACAAGAATAGCTGGAACGCCACGGACCAGGTGCCGCTGCGCGCCGTGGAGTCCGGGCAGATCGGCCGTTTTGGCTCGCTCGCGCCCAGCGACGGCGGCGACACCTCGCGCGCCAGCCTGTCGTATGCCATGCGCCAGCGCACGGAAAACCGGGTGTTCGAGTTTGACGCGTACCTGATCCGCTCGCAGCTGGAACTCAACAGCGATTTCACCTATTTCCTGGCCGACCCGGCCGCAGGCGACCAGTTCCAGCAAAGCGAGCGGCGCACAGTGGCCGGTGTCAACGCCAGCGAAAGCTGGAATACGCAGCTGTTCGGTCTTTCCCTGCGCAACAAGCTCGGCGTGCAGGCCCGTTATGACCGGCTGTCGCCCGTGGGTCTGTACAGCACGGTAGACAGAGTGCGGCAAAGCACGGTGCGAGAAGATCGCGTGCGCGAGGCCAGCGTCGGCCTGTACGGCGAAAACACGACCCAATGGCTGCCGTGGCTGCGTTCCGTGGCGGGCGTGCGCTACGACGCCTATCGTTTCAATGTGGCCAGCAGCATAGCCGGCAACAGCGGTACGGCGCAGGACCACGTGGTGTCGCCGAAGCTGTCCTTGATCCTCGGTCCATGGAGCAAGACGGAGTTTTTCGTGAACTACGGCAAGGGTTTCCATAGCAACGATGCGCGGGGCACGACGCAGACGCGCTTGCCCGATGGCTCGCCATCGACGCCCGTCACGCCCCTGGTGCCGACGAAGGGGCTGGAACTGGGGGCGCGCACGGAATGGCTGCCGGGCCTGCAAAGCTCGCTCGCCCTGTGGCGCCTCGATCTCGCATCGGAACTGCTGTTCGTCGGCGACGCGGGCGAAACGCAGCCCAGCCGCGCCAGCCGCCGCCACGGCATCGAGTGGAACAACCATTATGTTGCCGCGCCGTGGCTGCTGTTCGACCTGGACCTGGCCGCCTCGCGCTCGCGCTACACGCAAAACGATCCGGCCGGCAACTTCATTCCCGGTTCCATCGACAAGGTGGCGTCGTTCGGCGTAACGGTGACGGACCGGGGGCCGTGGTCGGGCGCCTTGCAGCTGCGCTATTTCGGCCCCCGTCCCTTGATCGAAGACAATAGCGTGCGCTCCGCCTCGACCACCTTGGCCTATGCGCGCCTCGCCTACCAGCTCGACCGCAGGACGCGGCTGTCGCTCGACGTCTTTAACCTGTTCAACAAGCAGGCCAGCGACATCGATTATTACTATGCGTCACGCCTGCCCGGCGAGGCGCAAGATGGGGTAGGCGACCGGCACTTTCATCCGGTGGAACCGCGTTCCGCGCGATTGACCTTGTCGTATGCGTTTTAATCGCCCGGCGCAAGAATGCAGGCAAAGCGATCCTCAAGCGCTGCTACCGCCACCGCCACGTTGAAAACGTCCTTTTATCGCGAGCAGAAGAAGGGCGGCAATGCCGACCGAACCTATGCTTTGAAGCAAGGAGAGGGCAAGCAGGGTTATGCTATTTGCGTTGATGAACGCATTGCTGGCAAAGATGGACAATGGATTGAGCGCGTTCTGCATGGCAATGGTCAATGCAGGATGCTCCGAAAAAATCTTGCTTTCTAAATTTTTGTTAATCAGGAAGCATTGCTTGTTATTGCAAAAAAATATTTCGAAAATATAAAATACACACCAGAATGCGAAGTTCCATAGGATAAAGGATAGCAGGGCGCGCCAGATGGACGTGCCGAAGGCAGAAATCTGATCATAGAGCCATGATATGGCAATTTCGGCCATATCCATCTTGATATGCGAGTCGGAAGAGAGGGCGGCGCGGCGCCGTGAGCGTAATTCCTGGGCGAAAAATTCTGCTTCTTCGTGCTGCGCGCCAGCTTTTTTCATGGCGATACGCAAGGCCCGGAAGCGGCCGGGGGTGTCGTTCATGATCTGTTTATTTGTAATAAAAACTTCAGACCGTTTTTTATCCTTGGCCAAGCCATACTCAGTGTGTAAAAAAGTCGTTTCGCTGGGTGCCGACACATCATGAAAGTCTGGCGGCAACTCAAATTTGCAATCGTCGAATGTTGCAATTAATTTTATTCTGGATTCACGAAATGAAATATCTTCCAGAATTGTTACTCTGCGTATGTTTATTCCATCGGGTATATTACAATTGATGATGTGTGCTCGTCGTATTCTTGCGCCATGAATTTCCAGAAATGCTATTTCCGATCTTTTTATTTCAATCAGATTAAAACTTCCCGAGGTTCTGAAAATTTCTTTGACGGAAAAATCAGTTGCATATATCTTTGCTGATGATTTCTGCAGGCTGATGTCGCCAGATCCCATGATGGTAGTTGCATTGAGAATAAATTCCACTCTCTTTGCGTATGACTCGAAGCGTATGTGCATGTGCTTGAAGATCGAGCGGGAAAAATCGAACTCGATGTAATACCAGCCAAAATCCGCCAGGATATTCTCTTCCATGCTGAAGCTGTCGGGGATGTGCAAGCTTGTGCAATCAATCAGCAAGCCTCGGGGCGGGTTGGCGCCGATATGAAGCAAGTCTTCCTCCGTAAATCCCCATTTGTCTTCATGCTGATGTGCCAACGATATTGATTCTTGAATGAAGGAAAGCAGCTCTGCCGCCATGGCCATATGTAACAATGGCAGGCCATCGTGCCCTTCGCACGCAGAAAGGCGACCCGATGGAAAGGTTGATTCGCGTAGGGCCGCGAGTTCCCATTCGACTCGATCCATGAGATCACTGTGATCCTGTGCATCGTTCATGTATTTGATACATCAATGGAAGTGAATGAATCAAGCTATCTTGCGCGCAGCGACTGGCTGTGTATTCAGTCATTCAATATCGCCTGATGGATTTCAAGAAGACGGTAAAGTGCGCGCACTTTACCGTGGCAAGTGATGTCGCTGCCATGGCAGCGCGGCCTCTGCTACACTACAAGCATGCTGCACGGCTGTGCGTGCTCATCACAAAAAGATTGAATGACAGATCATTTAGTACAAACCAGTAAATTCCTTTCCCTCATACTGCGCCACGCGCCCGAAAAAATCGGCCTCGCACTCGATGCCCAGGGCTGGGCCGATATCGGCCAGCTGCTGGCGCACGCTGCCCAGCATGGGCGACATATTTCCCGCGAACAATTGGATGACGTGGTGGCGCGCGACAGCAAGACGCGCTACGCCATCAGCGATGACGGCTTGCGCATCCGCGCCAACCAGGGGCATTCCTTGGCCGCCGTCGATATCGCACTGCCGCCCGCCACGCCACCCGCCATGCTGTACCACGGCACGGCCAGCCGCTTTGTCGAGGCGATCCGTGCCGCCGGTTTGCTGCCGGGATCGCGCAACCATGTGCACCTGTCGTCCAGCCGCGAAACGGCCGTGGCCGTGGGTGCGCGCCATGGCAAGCCCGTCGTGCTGACGGTCGATGCGGCCGCCATGCAGGCGCACGGCCATCTGTTTTATGTGTCCGATAATGGCGTGTGGCTGACGCAGGCCGTGCCGCAAGTGTTTATCGATTTTCCCTGATGCCTTGCTCCGCGGCCGCCCGACCCACTTCGGCCAGCGCCGCCGTAGCCAGGCCAATGAGGGGCGCGATCAAGCACTGATGAGCTTGATATCGGCTACCCGCTCCACCAGCCACACGCACGCCACCAGGGCAATCGCCAGCGAACCGACGGTCAGCACTTGCCGGTACAGCCAGGTCTTGCGCAGCAGCCAGGCGAGGGGCAAAAAGGCGGCGACGATGGCCAGCTGGCCCAGTTCCACGCCCACGTTGAAGCCCAGCAGGCTGGCCAGCAGCGAGCCTTGCGGCAAGCCCAGGTCGCGCAGCACGCTGGCAAAGCCGAAACCGTGGATCAGGCCGAAGGCAAAGGCGGCCACGGGGCGCTTGCCGCGGAACAGGGGCAGCAGGTTGTTCAGCGCGGCCAGAATCACGGAAGCGGCGATGGCGGACTCCACCCAGCGCGAGGGCAAGGATACGAGCGACAGGCTGGCCAGGGTCAATGTGATGGAATGGGCGAGCGTGAACGCCGTGACGACTTTCAGAACGTCATAGAAGGCCGCCTTCAGACCCTGCTGCTGTTCGCGCAAGCCCGGCAGCAGCACGGCCGGCAGCAGCAGCGACAGCAAAAACAAAATATGGTCGTAGCCGATCCAGATATGCCAGATGCCGTGTTTGACGTAGGCGCCGAACTGCGCCAGGCGGTCGGGCGCGGCCAGCGAAATGGTCTGGCGCGGGCTGTCCGGGTCGAAGATGGCCGTTTGCGTGGCGCCGCCGCTATCGATCTTGAGCAGCCCCTTGTGCTGCGGGTCGAGGTCGGCGAACAGCGTATAGCCAATGGTCAGATTGGCTGGCGCGGCGCCCGGGCAGTCGGCGCGAAAGCGCAGCACGTTGTAGGCGCCGTCCGTGTGGTTGTCGACCAGCTGTTCGACGGCTTGCAAGGGGCAGACGCCCTGGTCGCTGGCCAGCTGCAGGCGCTGCAGCGCATAGGCGGCAATCGCCGCATGGCGCGCGCGGATTTCATCCCAGGTCAGGGCGCCGTCGCCATTGCCATCGAGGCCGATGGCGAAATCGAGGTCGCGCAGGGCGATATCCCATTGCCCCTCGACCTGCTGGCCGTGCACGGCCAGGCTCAGATAGCTGTCGCTGGGCTTGTGCGCCTGCGCGGGGGATAGCCAGGCGCACAGGAACAGGATGAAGAGGCAGCGTTTCACAGCACACCTGCTTTCTTGATAAAACTGACTTTTTGTCCATCCTGCGGCCCCAGTTGCCTGACGAGCCCTTGCAGGACCGTATCTTCCACGCCGTTGGCCGCGATCCAGGCCAGCACCGGTTGCGCGGCGCCGTAGTTGCGCGCGGCCAGGGACGCTTCGAGCAGGATGCGCATGTCGGGCACTTCCTTCTGGATGGCCCAGTTCTGCTGCGCCAGCTGCAGCGCGGACGGCACATCCTGCTGCAAGAACAGGGCGAAACGGGCTTGTTCGCGCTGGTGCACGGTATCGCCCCGCTGCATGGCCGCATTGAAGCGGGCCGCCAGCTCGGCCTTGGCCGCCAGGAATGCCGTCTGCCGGCCGGGCAACGCCTGCAGCGCCAGCGCATAACGCAGCAGCAGGGCGTCGATGCGCTGCTGGTCTTTGAGTAACTTGACGACGTCCTGCGGACGCTGCCGGTCGAGCAGGAAATCCGCGTAGGCGCCCAGCAAATAGCTGTCGCGCGGCTGCTGCGCCAGTGCCTTGGTGTAGCGCGCCTCGGCCAGCGTTGAATCTCCGCGCCGCGTGGCCATTTCCGCCAGCAGGGTGGCGGCCCAGCTTTCCAGCTCGGGCGCCGCGCCGGCACTCCTTTGCAAGGTCAGGTCCAGCAGGCGCTCGCTGGCGGCTGCCCGCCCCGTGACGCTGGCGATATTGGCAAGGCAGGTGACGGTGACCAGCTGCGTCGTCAGGGCTGACAGGCGCGCGCAGGCCGCCGTGGCTTGCTTGTAGTCGCCCCGCACGGTCAGGACGGTGGCGCGCGTCAGCCAGGCCTGGCCATTCGCCGGTTGCTGGGCGATGACGGCGTCGAGGTCTTGCAGGGCGAGACCGAACTTGTGGGTGCTTTGCAATATGGTGGCGCGCAGCAGGCGCACGGGCAGGGGCGGCGCCGCTTGCCGCCACCAGGGCGCCAAGGCCGCTTGCGCGTAGCCGAGGTAGCGCGGGTCCGTTTCGCTGCGCGCCAGGGCGATGTAGCGCTGCGCCAGGCTGCCGGCCAGCGCCAGGTCTTGCGGCGTAGCATTCAATTGCTGGCGCAGGCTGCGCAGCTCGCTCTGCGTGGCGTCGGCGCGGCGCGGCAGCTGTTCGATGACGGCGCCGCCATCTTTCGGCGTGTAGGGCGCGGCCTGGGCCAGCAGGGGCAGGCAGGCGCACAGCAGGGAAATCGGTGTTTTCATCATGGATGCCCTCAACAGTCATTGATGCGGGCGCCGGAGAGCGGACTCCCCGGCGCCCGCGAGGGCTTTACAACGGCACCGGTTCCGTGTCTTCCGGCGACGTCGCCATGATGGCGTCGATGGCCACGCCATCCTTGTCATCGCTGGTGGTCAGGATGACGTTGCTGACGGCCACATAAAACGCATCGAGCAAGACCACGGGCGGCGGCGTGGTGCCGCCGTTGCCGTTATCGCCGCCATGGCTGCTGCCGCCGCCACCGCAGCCGGCCAGCAGGGCCGCGAGCGCCAGGGCGCCGATCAGATAGAGCTTTTTCATCGCGTTCTCCTTGTTACTGCTGTGGCGAACCGGCCACGGGCGTTTTCAGGTAAGGGAAACCCGCCGTGAAGAAGGTTTCATCCAGGAAAGCGCCGTCCGTAAAGTGCAGGGCGCCGGCCGGTGCGTCGGCCGGGGCGCAGCCGATGTTCAAGGTGCACAGCTTGCCCATGGCCACGCGCAGCACCACGTCGACCACGTCGTCGCCAGGGCGGCGGCCGTTCGGGAAGCCCGCGTTATCGCCGCCGATGACGCCGAGGCGGTTTTGCGCACCGACGTTGGTGGGCGCGATCGACGTATTCAGGCGCAGCATTTCCGATGCCGTCACGGTGACGGGCTGGTTCACGCCCTTGATGCCCGTCAAGAAGGTGGCCACCAGGTCGTTGCGTGGGAAGTTGGTGGGCGCCTTGGCGCCTGCCGAGCCGAACAGTACTTCCACCAGCGCCGGCGCCGTCGGGTTGGTGACATAGTCGGCAAACTGCGCGTCGCCGGACGGTTTGCTGGCGTTGAAGCGGTCCTTGTCCTTCAGGCCGATGACCAGTTCATTCACCAGCGGCATGCCCAGGCGCGACACCTGCACCCACGCGCCGCCTTCCTTCGACGCCGCAGTGCTGCCCGGCGCCGGGTTCAGCAGACGTCCCTGGCGCAGGCTGGCCGTGGTCCAGCCGCCGATGACGGGGTCGCTGCCGGCCGTGAGGCAGGCGGTCGGCACTTCCATCTCGATGGCCGTGACGTTCTTGCGTGCCAGGTCATCCTTGGCGGCCGATTCCGCATTCGCGGCAAACTCCGTGGCGGGCGCCTTGATGTTAATCAAGTCAAACGTTTCGCCCAGGTTCACCACGAACGGGTCTTTGCGCTGGCCGACGAACATGCGCGCCGGCGTGGCGCAGCCGGGGATGTTGACCGTGTAGACGTGCTGCGCGGCATACGCGGCATAGTTGGGGATGGACTTGGTGCCGATGTAGTCGACGGGCTTGTCGAAGGTCGTGCCGCCGCCCGTGGCGTTGGTCACGCTGCTGCGCGTGCCCGAGCGGCGGTCGCCCCGCACCACCGTCACGCTGTAGGTCTCGCGCACGTTCAGGCCGGCCGGGTTGACGGAATCGATGGCGCCGCCGTTGATGACGAGCGGAATCGACACTTTCTTGCCGCCCACGGTGAACTGGCCGTCCTTGATGGTGTTGTTGAAGCGGAACTGGAAGGTGAGGTCTTCCTTGCCGTCGCCATTGTTGTCGATGTGGATTTCGTACAGGGCGTTGGGGTCCATGGCGAAGTAATTCGGGCCGCCGTAGGCGTCCTGCAGGGGAATATAGTCGGCCACCAGGGTGGTGTAGGCGCCGCGGCCCGCTTCATAGCTGCGGAACATATAGAAGTCGGTGGCGTCGACTTTGGGGTTTTGCGTGATGAACGGCGCTTCGCGGTGGCTGGAAGCGTAGGCGGCTGGCGCGATGGCCAAGGCCAGAAGGTTGCCCAGGAGTGCGGCGCCCAGTGCGGTTTTCGAGTATGACAATGACATTTCGATTCTCCCGATTTTTGTTAGCGTTGACAGACAAGTCCAAGAAACTGCAAGCTGCCTGACTTATACGAACGGCTACAAAAAACGGATTCAACTCTTTGTCAAAGTCTGCAACTGACCTTGCCGGGCCCTTACCAGGCCAGCACTTTGGGGCCGATGGCGGCGCCGATGGCGGTCGGCACCAGCATGCCCAGCACGTACCAGAAGCCGACGAAACTGGCCGCCAGTTCCGGGCAATGCAGGCAATATACGAGTGCGGCCAGGCCGCCCGCGGCAAATCCGGCGGCCGCGCCGGCCAAGCGCAGGCGCGTCGGCGCCAGCTGGCGCATCAGGCGCAGCACGGCGGCCAGGATGGGCAGCGACAGCATGGCGATCAGCAGGGGGCAGCTGCGCCAGGTGGCACCCCAGAACAGCTCGGCGCGCTGTTCGGGCGGCGCTTCCTGCACGATGATGGCGCCCAGCGCCCACATCAGCAGCAGGGGCATGGCGAGCAGCAGGGGCAGGGCGCTTGTGTTGGCGCCCGGAACGCACAGGCGGCGGCTGACGTGCCAGGCCGCCAGGCACAGGCACACGACGAAGCCCACCTTGATCCAGAAGTCGGGCAGCAGTGCCAGCTGTTCCAGGTTGGGCCGCACGCCCAGCAGTATGGCCATCAAGGCCACGCTGGCCAGCAGGCCGGCGCCCAAGGTGCCTGCGGCGCGCCAGTGCGTGCCGGGCGGCGCCGCGGCGGCCACGTCGGGGCCGCTGGCCAGCATGGCGATCAAGTCATCGGTTTTCATGGTGCGCTTCCTTCTATCCTTAAATGGGCCGCCAGCGCCTTCAAGCCGCGATGCACGGCTACCTTGACGCTGGCTTCCGAAATGTCCATGGCGGCCGCCGTGTCGCGCACGGACCAGCCGTCGAGCTTGGTATGCACGATGGCGTCGCGCTGCTGCGCCGGCAGGGTGGCCAGCAGCTTGCCCAGGTCGCGGCTGGCCTCGGCCGCCTCGGCATCGGCGCTGGAAAACAGTTCCTGCGCGCTATCTTCTTCGTCATACGGCAAGTGCTGCGCCTCGCGCCGACCATGCCGGCGCAGCCAGTCGATCATCTTGTAGCGGGCGATCGCATGGATCCATGACGTCAGCGGCACGCCCGTGTCATACGTCAAGCGCTGGTTGTGGATGGCTAATAAACATTCCTGCACCAGGTCTTCCACCTCGTCCGGCCAGCGCTGCAGGCGGCGCCGGAAAAATGCGCGCAAATGGGCGCTGCTTGCCTGCAAGAAACTGCGATACGCCGCCGCATCGCCGTCGAGGCCGCGCAGCATCAAGCCGTGCAGCCGCAATTCCGTGCCGTGCAACTGCTCGCTTATTGGTATTCGTTGCATGCAAGCCTTTGGTGACAGGCGTTGAAAAAAATAAATCTTAAATTATTTGAGTGTGGCTGTAACCAATCCGCACGGTGCGGCGAATTGACAGGCAAGCACGTTTCTTCATTCACTATAACGGGTAGTCATCATGCATATCAAGCACCGCCTTGCCGCCAGCCTCGTTCCGCTCTGCCTGTGGGCCGCGACGGCACCGGCGTACGCGCAACTGGCGTCCGGCCAGCGCTGCGAAGTCAAAAGCGGTGCGCAGACGGCGGCGCTGGTGGAGCTGTACAGCAGCGAAGGCTGCTCCAGCTGCCCGCCCGCCGACCAGCGCCTGAACGCCTTGCGCAAGGAAGCGGGGGCGGCCAGCCTGATCGTGCCGCTGGCCCTGCACGTCACGTACTGGGACCAGATCGGCTGGACGGACCCGCTGGCGCAGGCGCAATTCGATGCGCGCCAGGCCGAGCTGCTGCGCCACCAGCCGCGGCACGTGGCTTACACGCCGCAGTTCTTCGTCGGCGGCACGGAATTGCGTGGCTGGGATACGCAACTGCCGGCCGCCATCCGCCGCATCAACGCGACCGCCGCGCCCGTCGCTATCCGCCTGTCCGCCGCGCCGGCGCCGGGTGGAAAATTAACGCTGGAAGCCGATGCCAGCGCGCCCGACGCGCGGACGGGCGGCCAGCTGTACGTCGCCATCAGCGAAAGCGGCATCGTCTCGACCGTGCTGCGCGGCGAAAACCGGGGCGTCGCCCTGCATCACGATGCGGCCGTGCGCCTGTGGGTGGGGCCGGTTGCGCTGGCGCAAGGCCGCGCCCGGCTGCGCCGCGAAGTCAGCCTGCCCGCCAGCTGGCGCCCCGAGCAGCTGCAAGTGGTCGCCTTCGTGCAGCGAGCCGACAGCAGCGCCATCCTGCAAGCCGTCAGCACGGCATCCTGCGCGAAAGGAGTGATGTGATGAACGGACAAGCGAGCGTGATCCACCCCGCCTGGCTGCGCCTGACGCACTGGCTCAATGCCGTGGCCGTGGTGGTGCTGGCCACCAGCGGCTGGCGCATCTACAACGCGGCGCCATTCTTCCCCTTCGAGCTGCCGCGCGCGCTGACCCTGGGCGGCTGGCTGGGCGGCGCCCTGCAATGGCATTTCGCCGCCATGTGGCTGCTGGTGGCCAATGGCCTGCTGTATCTGGTCATCAATATCGTCTCGGGACGGCTGCGGCGCCAGTTCTTTCCCCTGTCTCCACGCCTGCTGCTAGCCGATTTCGTCGCCGCGCTGAAGGGCAAGCTGGCCCATGCGGACCCGCGCCGCTACAACATGGTGCAGCGCGCCGCCTATCTGTTCGTCATGCTCGATTGCATCGTGCTGGTGCTGTCCGGTCTGGTGCTGTGGAAATCCGTGCAGTTTCCCATCTTGCGCGAACTGCTGGGCGGCTACGAGAGCGCGCGCAGGGTCCACTTCATCGCCATGGCGCTGCTGACGGGCTTTGTCGGCGTGCACCTGCTGATGGTGGCGCTGGTACCGCGCACCCTGGTCGCCATGCTGCGCGGCCGCTAAGGAGATGAGCATGAAAAAATCCATCATCGTGCAAGCGCAGGGCCAGGCCATGCTGGCCGACGCCTTGCGCCAGATCAAACAGCCGTCGCGCCGCCTGTTTTTGCAGCGCAGCCTGACCCTGGGCGGCCTGTCCCTGCTGACCGGCTGCAACGCCAGCGACCCGTCCAGCATCGAGACGGCCCTGACGGCGGTGTCGCGCATGAACGACCGGGTGCAGGGCTGGCTGTTCGACCCGAATAAACTGGCGCCGACGTATCCCGATTCCATGATCACGCGGCCGTTTCCCTTCAACGCCTATTACGGCGAGGATGAAGTGGAACAGGTCGATGGCGACGCCTGGCGCCTGGAATTGAGCGGCCTGATCGCCGACAAGAAGCCGTGGACCCTGCCGCAGCTGCGCGCCCTGCCGCAGGAAACCCAGATCACGCGCCACATCTGCGTGGAAGGCTGGAGCGCCATCGGCAAGTGGGGCGGCGTGCCGTTTTCCCATTTCCTCAAGCGCGTGGGCGCCGACACGACGGCCAGATACATCGGCTTCAAATGCGCCGATGATTATTTTACGAGCATCGACATGGCCACGGCCCTGCATCCGCAAACCATCATGGCCCTCACGTACGACGGCCAGGAGTTGCCGCCCAAATACGGCTACCCGATGAAATTACGCATGCCGACCAAGCTGGGCTACAAGAACCCCAAGCACATCCAGGCCATTTTCGTCACGAATACCTACCCGGGAGGGTATTGGGAGAATCAGGGCTACAACTGGTTCGGCGGTTCCTAGGAAGGCCGGGGAGCCGGCCAGGGCGGCGTTGCATTGCCTTGTCGTACTAGTCGTAGTGCCTGCGGCAATGCGCCTGGCCCTGACCACCTCCCGGCCTTCCTTATATTCAGCAGCAAGCAGCACCAGTAGTACCGCAGTCGCTTTCACACCGGGCATTTGCCCATTTAACCAGAGACAAGGACATATCATGAAAACCACCATTACCACCTTCGCCGCCATCATCGCTTCCGCCATCCTCATGTCGGGCGCCGCTTTCGCCCAGGACGCCATGAAGAAAGACCCGATGGCCAAGGACGCCTCGGCTGATGCCATGCACAAGGATGCGATGGACAAGGATGGCATGCACAAGCCGATGGCCAAGAAGCACATGAAGAAGGATCACATGGCCAAGGATGGCATGGCAAAAGATGCCATGGGGAAAGACGGCATGAAGAAGGATGAGATGAAAAAGGATGGCATGGCCAAGGATGCGATGGCCAAGTAAGGCAGGCAAGTAAGGTAGGCAAGTCAGGCAAGTGCCCTTGCGCCGCCTTGATGGGGTGCAAGGGCAGGTTTGCCGCGCATGTTGCATGCGACGGCATTGACGCGGCATGCCGGATACCGCAGAGTGTCGTGACGACGCCCGACTCTGGATACCCATGCAGCCATTCCCCCTCATTGAAACGCCTCGGACCATCCTGACTGTGCTGCACCCCGGTAATGCGCACTTGCTGCTTGCCTACCAGCAGGAAAACAGGCATCACCTCGCGCCGTGGGAACCCGAACGCGACAGCCAGTTCTACACCGTGGAGGCCTGCGCTGCGCGTGCCGCGAGCGCCTGTCGCGCATTTTTGGATGGCAATGCCGTCAATTTCATCGCCATCGGCCGCGACTCGGACACGATGGTCGCCGGATGCAACTTCACGAATATCGTCAGGGGGCCGCTGCAGGCCTGCAATCTCGGCTACTCTGTCGCCAAGGCTTGTGAAGGACGGGGCCTGATGCGCGAAGTGGCGGCGGCGGGGATCGCTTACGCCTTCGAGGAACTTGGCTTGCATCGCATCATGGCCAACCACATGCCGGCCAACGTGAAAAGCGAGCGCCTGTTACGCACGCTGGGATTCGAGCGGGAAGGTTATGCCAGGGCTTACCTGAAAATCGCCGGCAAGTGGGAAGACATGGTGCTCAATGCGCTGATCCACCCGCAGGGATAAGCCGCGCTGCCATACGGATGAGCCGCTACTCTTGCCGTTACTCTTATATACTGGCTATCTCTTCCGATTTTCAGCCGCAGAGCCATGACCGACCCGCACACCGCCGCGTTGTCTCCCGAAGCACCTTCCTCCGATAAATCGATCCGCCGCCGCTCGCTGTTCGCCGCCTGCAGCGCGCATGCCGTGCATGACGGCTTGACGGACGTGATCTATGTGCTGCTGCCCATCTGGCAGGCGCAGTTTGCCATCAGCTATGCCATGGTGGGGCTGTTGCGCGGGTCGTACTCGGGCATGATGGCCGGTTTCCAGCTGCTGGCCAGCCGCCTGGCCAGGCGCTGGGGACGCGAGCGCATGCTGGTGGGCGGCACGGCACTGGCCGGCATTGCCTATCTGATCGCCGGGCAGGCGGGCGGCCTGGCCGTGCTGCTGATCGCCTTGCTGCTGGGCGGCCTGGGCGCCAGCACCCAGCATCCGCTGGCTTCGTCCATCGTCACCGACACGCACGAGGCGGGCGGCGGCGTGAAGGAAGCGCTGTCGCACTACAACTTCGCGGGCGATATCGGCAAGACCCTGATTCCCGCGCTGGTGGGCTTGCTGTTGCTGGTGTGCAGCTGGCAAGCGAGCGTCTCGCTACTGGGCTTGCTGGGCCTGGCGGCGGCAGGCTTGCTGTGGTGGCTGCTGCCGAAGCCGGAAGAGATCCAGGCCAGCCAGAAGAAAGCGGTCAAACCCATCACTGGCAGCGGCGCCAAAGGCAGCTTTCGTGCCTTGCTGGCCACGGGCACCCTGGACAGCGCCGTGCGCATGGGCTTTTTGACTTTCCTGCCATTCCTGCTGAAAAGCAAGGGCGCGGGCACGGCCGGCATCGGCGTGGCCTTGTCCCTGCTGTTCGTGGGCGGCGCCTTCGGCAAGCTGCTGTGCGGATATCTGGGCGCGCGCATCGGCATGATGAAGACCGTGTGGCTGACGGAATCGATGACCTCGCTGCTGATCGTCGCGGCCCTGTGGCTGCCGTTGGCCGGCATCATGGCCATGCTGCCCCTGCTGGGGCTGGCGCTGAACGGCACCTCGTCCGTGCTGTACGGCGCGGTGCCGGAACTGGCCGAGCCCGGCAAGCGCGAGCACGCGTTTGCCCTGTTCTACACGGGCAGCATCGGCGGCGGCGCGCTGTCGCCCGTGCTGTTCGGCGCGCTGGGCGACCATACCAGCGTGCCCACGGCCTTGCTGGCGCTGGCGGCCGTATTGCTGCTGACCTTGCCGCTGGCGTGGAATGTGCAGCGGGGCCTGGCGCATGGCAGCGCCGCATGACAGGATGCCTCGCATGAGTCTGCCATTGCCGCGCGATAAACACGATACGGGCAATGCGCAAGCCTTCACCGCCTTGCCATGGGAGGAAATTCGTCCCGCCATGCCGCAGATCCTCGAGTGGGTGCAGGATGCGAACTGGCCCGTGGCCGCCATCCTCCTGCCTTTTCTGGCCAGCATGGGCCCACGCCTGGCTCCGTATCTCAAGACGGTGCTGGCCAGTGACGATGAACAATGGAAATATGTTGTTCTGCTGGGCATCGTGCGCCATTCCCCCGGGCTCGCTGCCGCCCTGGACGGGGAATTGCAGCGTTTCGCCCTGGCGCCAACGGCTGCCGAGCTGGAAGAAGGTGTGGCCGAGGTGGCCCGGGAAATTTTGGCGGGCAGCGCTGCCGGTGCGGCGTGACTTGCCCGCCAGCACTTCCATCGTCTACACTCGCCGCATGAAAAATTTTGAAAAGCGGCGCGACCGCTACGACTTGTTCCGCGCGTTTGACAATCCCCTTGTCAACATCAACTTCCAGCTCGACGTGCCGGACTTCCGGCCCTGGTGCAAGGAACGGAACATTCCCGTATTTCACTTTTTCCTGTTTTGCCTGCTCAATACGGTCAAGGATATCGACAATTTCATGTACCGCATCTGCCAGGGCGAGGTGATCAGGATCGACGATTTTCCCGCCTCCTACACCGTCATCAATGGCGACGAGAACCTCAATTACACGCGTTTTACCATGACGGACCAGCTCGATCTCTTCATCGAACGCAGCCTGGAAGCCAAGCGCCTCGCCGAAGCGAGCACCGCGCTGATCAACACGGGCGAGGGACAAAGCGAACGCGAGCAGCGCAACAATATCTTCATCACCTGCCTGCCATGGCTGGAGCTGGCGGCCATCGAGCACCCGGTCTACCGCCACCGCGACGCCGACATCCCGACCTTTACCTGGGGCAAATTCGGCCCCGCGCAGGACGATGGCCGCATGCGGATACCGTTTTCCGCGCAGGCCCACCATGGCTTTGTCGACGGCTACCATGTGCAGAAACTGGCGCAGGCGCTGGCGCAACGCATCGCCGCCATCATTTCCTAAGCTAAATAGTCGCTGGGCGCCTGGCCCAGCACGCGGCGGAAGGCGGCCGTAAAAGCGCTGGGGCTGGCATAACCGAGATCGAGCGCCACGCGGGTGACGGCTTGCCCCTCGGCCAGCCGCGTGATGGCGGCCAGCAGGCATGCTTGCTGGCGCCATTGGGCAAAGCCCAGCCCCGTCTGGGCGCGGAATTGCCGGGTGAACGTGCGCCGGCTCATGCCTACCCGCGCCGCCATCGCGTCGAGGCCGCTGTCCAGGCTGGGGTGCTGGAGCAATTCCATGCACAGCCGCGCCAGCCTGGCGTCCTGCGGCAGGGGCGCGCTCAGGGGCAGGGGCCTGGCAACGGCGATCTCGTCGAGCAGCAAGGCCATCAACCGCCCCGCGCGCGATGCTTGCGGATACAAGGCTTCCACGGTCACGGCTTCGGCCAGCAGCTGGCGCAGCAGCGGTGTGGCATCGAGCACCTGGCAATCGGGCGGCAAATCCATGCCGGCGATGGCGTGCGGATCGACAAACACATTGTGCATGGTGACGGCGCCCTGCATGCGCATGCCGTGGACGAGTCCGGCCGGTACCCAGCAAGCGCGTTGCGGCGGCACCAGCCAGTTGCCTTGCAGCGTGTGCACGCTGATGACGCCGCGCGCCGCATAGGCGAATTGCCCGCGCGCATGGCTGTGGCTGGGAAATATCTCGCCGGGAGCATAGTCGCGCGCCGTGGCGATCAGTGTTCGCGGCACTTCTGTATAAAAATCATCCATGGCCCGTACTCTACAGTATTTGACCTGCCATCGAAGGCGGGCCGTTGCCTGTGCCACTACCATGCAGACTTTTCCTTCAAGGATGCATATGCACAATACCTATCATCGCGTGGGCCATGGTCCCCACGCCGTCATCGTCCTGCACGGCTGGTTTGGCGACGCGCACGCGTTTGCGCCCATGGAAACGGCCCTCGATGGCGGCGCCTTCAGCTACGTCTTCATGGACAATCGCGGCTATGGCGGCATGCGTGGCGCGGCGGGCGAGTATTCGATGGAAGAGGTCGCCCGTGACGCGCTGGCCTTGGCCGATGCGCTGGGCTTTGCCACATTCAGCGTGGTCGGTCACTCCATGGGCGGCATGGCGCTGGAACGGCTGGCCTTGCTGGCGCCCTTGCGTTTGCGCAAGCTGGTGGCCGTGGCGCCCGTGCCCAGCTGCGGCGTGGCGCTGCAGGGGGCCGCCCGGCAACTGTTTCTCGACGCCAGCGGCAACCTGCAAGCGCGGCGCGCCATCATAGCCCGCAGCACGGGCGGGCGCTTGCCTGCAAGCTGGCTGGACTGGAAGGCGCAGTACTCGTGGGAAAGTGCGGATCAGGCCGCGTTTGCCGCCTATTTTCTCGCGTGGAGCGGGACGGATTTCAGCGGCGAAGTGCAGGCAACGGCGTCGAAACTGCCCTTGCTGGCGCTGGTGGGGGAACACGACCCCCGCTTCGATGCGGACTTGATGCGCCGCACGTATCTGGCGTGGTATCCGCAAGCCCGGCTGGAGGTGCTGGGCAATGCGGGACACTATCCGATGAATGAAACGCCGCTGGCCCTGGCGGCCAGCATCGAGGCGTTTCTATCGGCGCAGTGACCTTATGCTGCCTTGCTGCGCAGGCGCAGCAGGCTCAGGCCCAGCAGCACGAAGGCGCCGCCCGTGATGCGGTTAAACAGCTTGGCGCGGCCCGGTGTGGCCAGCTGGGTTTTCAGCAGGCGCGCCAGGTTGGCGTAGAACAAGTGGGCCAGCATGGCGCAGGCGACAAACGAGGTCGTCAGCACAGTGAACTGGATGGCCACCGGTTCGCCCGGCGTGATGAATTGCGGGAACAGGGCCGAGAAGAACAGGATGGCCTTCGGATTGGTCAGCGCGACCGTCAAGCCCTGGCGGAAGAGTTTCCAGAATGAATTGGGATTCGCCGCGCCTTGCACTACGGGGGCTTCCGCCACGACGCTGGTCTTGCTGCGCCATTGCTTGATGCCCAGGAACACCAGATACAGGGCGCCAGCCAGTTTCAGCAGCATGAAGGCCGTGGCCGAGGTGGCCAGCACGACGCCCATGCCGGCCATGGCCACGCCGGAAATGATGAACAAGCCAAAACCATTGCCCATGCTGCTGATCATCGCGCGGCGCGGGCCGACGGCGATGGCATTCGAGATGGCCAGCAAGACGGCCGGGCCGGGAGAAAACGTGACGAGCAGGGCGACGCTGCAGAAAAGCAGCCAGTTCGAGAGGTGCATGGATGTTCCTGGGTAGGGCCGAAGCCGGATTGGGGAGTCAAAACACCTGTATTGTACGAAGTTTTCGGCTCCCGCGCCGGCGGCCCCGGCCAGTATCAGATTAACTCTCAGGCAAACAGGCTGGCGACCACATGGTTGATGGCCGCGCCGCCGGCGATCAGCCAGCAGAACAGCAGGCCGGCCAGCAACAGGGGCTTGATGCCGGCACGGCGGATGGCCGACATGTGCGTCGTCAAGCCCAGGGCCGCCATGGCCATGGCCAGCAGGGCCGTGTCGAACTCGGTAATGGCGGCCACGGTGCCCGCTGGCAACAGGCCCAGCGAATTGAAGGCCACCGCGCCGATGAAGATGAAGGCGAACCAGGGGATGGCCAGCTTGGCCGCCTTGTCGTTGCCACCGGCCTTGGCCTTGCCGCGCGCCAGCACGGCCGACAGGATGACGAGGAACGGCGCCAGCATCATCACGCGCACCATCTTGGCGATCACGGCCGCATTCGCCGCCTCTTGCCCGATCGACTTGCCGGCCGCCACCACTTGCGCCACTTCATGCACGGTCGAACCGATGTACACGCCAAACGCCGTGGGCGTGGCGCCCAGCACTTGCCAGCCCAGGTTCAGCTGGTACAGCACGGGGTACAAAAAGATGGCGATGGTGCCGAACACCACGACGGTGGAGACGGCGACAGTGACGTCTTCGCTGCGTCCCTTGACGACGGGTTCCATCGCCATCACGGCCGCCGCGCCGCAGATCGAACTGCCCGCGCCGATCAGAATGGCGCTGTTGCGTTCCAGCTTGAACACCTTGGTGCCGAGGAACATGGCCAGGCCAAACGTGGACGTCAGCACCAGCGCGTCGATGGCGATGCCGGCCAGGCCCACTTGCCCGATATCCTGGAACGTCAATCGGAAGCCGTACAGGATGATGCCAAGACGCAATAACGTCTGCTTGGAAAAGGCCACGCCCGCGCCGCAAGTGGGTGCCAGGCGGCCATACACGCTGTTGCCCAGCACAATGCCCAGCATGATGGCCAGGGTCAGGGCGCTCATGCCGTGGCTTTGCATCCATTCCAGCTTGCCCAGCGCGATGGCGCCCCAGGCGATGATGCCGCTCAGCAGCAGGCCTGGCAAGAGGCGGCCGTAGCGGTCGCTGAAACTGGTGGTATTAGTTGTTGAGAGAGAAGACATGCCGTACTCCATGGTTCTTGGTTCGTATGGCATGACTGTACAGTTCGTCGATTAAATGGTAAAACGGATTGTTTTTGTATATTTAACCTATTAAATGAGTATATAAGATGGCGCTGACATTGCGGCAATTGCAGATCTTCCTGGCCGTGGCGGACACGGGCAGCACCAGCGCGGCCGCCGAACAGATTGCTCTGTCGCAATCGGCCACCAGCGCGGCCCTGAACGAGCTGGAAACCCTGCTCGGCGCGCAACTGTTCGACCGGGTCGGCAAGCGATTGCTGCTCAACGACAATGGCCGCCTGCTGTTGCCGCAGGCGCGGCAGATGCGCGACGCGGCGGCCAGCATCGAGCGTCAGTTCGCTGGCGCCGACCCGTCCGTGCCCGTCAGTCTGCAGATCGGCGCCAGCACGACCATCGGCATCTATCTGCTGCCGCAGATCCTGGCCCAGGCGGCGCAGCAGTACGGGCGCAGCATTCCGCAGGTGACGATTGCCAACACGGCCGACATCGCCGCCGCCGTGGCGGAATTCCGTGTCGATATCGGCCTGATCGAAGGGCCGTGCCACGAGCCGGGCTTGCTGGTGGAGCCGTGGCTGACGGACCAGATGCTGATCGTGGCCGCGCCCGCGCACCCGCTGGCGCAGCTGCGGCACCTACTCAGTTTTGCGGAGCTGAACCAGGCGGGCTGGCTGTTGCGCGAGGCGGGCTCGGGCACGCGCGAAGCCGTGGAGCAGGCGCTGGTGCCGTACCTGCACTACCTGCGTGCCGCAGGCGAGTTCAGCAATTCGGAAGCGATCAAGTATGGCGCGGCGGCCGGTCTCGGCATCGCCTGCCTGTCGCGGGTCGTCGTGGCCGATTTGCTGGCCAGCGGGCAACTGGTGGAACTCGAGACCATGCTGCCGCCCCTGGAGCGCAATTTCTATCTGATCCGCCAATCTAAAAAGATCCTCTCGCCCCGTTTGACGGGATTCCTGGAGCTGTGCCGCCACGCCTCGCGCATGGCTTGACTGTTTTCCATATGTGGAATATATTCCCATATATGGAAATTACGACACTCGCAGACAACGATACGGAACAGCGGCTGGCGGCGCGCCTGAAACAGTTGCGCGTGGAGCGGGGCTGGTCGCTGGACCAGCTGGCCGGTGCCAGCCAGGTCAGCCGGGCCACCCTGTCGCGCCTGGAAAACGGCGAAGTCAGCCCGACGACAGCCGTGCTGGGCAAGCTGTGCGCCGCGTACGGCCTGGCCATGTCGCGCCTGTTGCGCATGGTCGAGGACGATTTTCCGCCCCTGCTGCTGCGGGCTGAGCAAAGCGTGTGGACGGACCCGGACACCGGCTTTGTCCGCCGTTCCGTCTCGCCCCCGTCGCGCGCGCTGGCCGGCGAAGCGCTCGAATGCGAGCTCGGCGCGGGCGTGACGATCAGCTATGCCGCCTCGCCCCGGCCCGGCATGGAACACCATTTGCTGCTGCAAGACGGCAAGCTCAACGTGATGGTCGATGGCCGCGCGCACGCTTTGATGCCCGGCGATTGCCTGCGCTACCAGTTGCATGGCGCCAGCGCATTTACGACGCCAGCCGACAGCGGCGCCCGCTATTTTCTCTTTCTTGTCTGAGGTCACCATGCTCGCATCGCTACGCCATTTTTTGCCCGCCGATATTCTCGAACGCCTGCCGGAACTGGGCGCCTTGCTGCAAGACTGCGTGCACGACGGCGCCAGCATCGGTTTCATCTTGCCCTTCGACATGGCGGCCAGCCAGGCGTTCTGGACGGACAATGTGTTGCCCGCCGTGACGCGCGGCGTGCGCCTGCTGCTGGTGGCCGAAGTGGAAGGGAAGGTGGCCGGGGCCGTGCAGCTGGACTGGGATACCAATCCCAACCAGGCGCACCGGGCCGAAGTGCGCAAGCTGCTCGTTGCGCCCGCTTTTCGACGGCACGGCATCGCCCGCCAGCTGATGCAGGCGCTGGAAGAGCAGGCGCGCCAGCTGCCGCGCAGCCTGCTGACCCTGGACACGCGCAGCGGCGACCATGCCGAACCGTTGTATTTGTCGCTCGGCTACGTGGTGGCGGGCAGCATCCCCGGCTATGCGTTGGCGCCGGCCGGCGACCAGCTGGACGCCACCACCATCATGTACAAGCAGCTTTAGCATGAGCAATAAGCGGTAAGCGGGAACTCAGGCTTTCAGGCGCGCCCTAACGGCAGGGAGGCGCGACCGTGCCAGCGCGGTTCTGTCACGCGTTTTGTCGTGCACCGCGACAAGGCTGATGGCCGGCGCCGCGTGCAGGGGCGCTGTCTCGTTGCCCAAGGTGAAGATGCCCACCGTGCCCGAAAGCTGCCGGGCGCGCTGCTGCATGCTTGCCGCCGCCGTCGATGCCTGTTCTACCAGGGCGGCGTTTTGTTGCGTCACATGTTCCATCTGTACGATGGCGGCATTGACTTGCTCGATGCCCGACAATTGCTCGCCGCTGGCCAGGCTGATTTCGCCCATGATGTCCGTGACGCGGTGCACGCTGGCCACGATGTCGCGCATGGTGGCGCCCGCCGTATCGACCAGGCGCGCGCCCGCGTCGACCCGCTCGACGGAGTCGCCGATCAATTGCTTGATTTCCCTGGCGGCCCCGGCCGAACGCTGGGCCAGGGTACGCACCTCGGACGCCACGACGGCAAAGCCGCGCCCCTGCTCGCCGGCGCGCGCCGCTTCCACGGCCGCATTCAGGGCCAGGATATTCGTCTGGAAGGCGATGGCGTCGATCACGCCGATGATGTCAACGATCTTTTTCGACGACGCATTGATCGAGCTCATGGTATCGATGACTTGCGCCACCACCGTGCCTCCTTTGCCGGCCACTGCCGCCGCCGATTGCGCCAGCTGGTTGGCTTGCCGCGCATTGTCCGCATTTTGTTTGACGGTGCCCGTCAGCTTTTCCATCGCGGCGGCCGTCTGCTCCAGCGAACTGGCTTGCGCCTGCGTGCGCTGCGACAGGTCCAGGTTGCCGGCGGCGATTTCGCCCGAGGCGCCCGCAATGTCCTGCGTGCCGCCGCGCACGTCGCCCACGATATGGATCAAGCTGGCATTCATGTCTTTCAGCGCCTGCAGCAGCTGGCCCACTTCATCGCCGGATTCGACGCGGATATTGCCGCTCAGGTCGCCGCCCGCCACCTTGCGTGCCACCTTGACGGCGTGCCGCAGGGGCCGCACGATGCCGCTGCTGATGAACCAGGCCGTAGCCAGGCTCAATACGCCGCCGATCAGGCCCAGCGCGATGATCAGTACGCTGGTATCGTGCGCGCTGGCCATGGCCGCCTCGGCCGCCGCGCGCATCTGCGCCGATTGCGCCGCGATCTGCCGGTCGATCTCTCGCAGGGCAGGCTGTTCCTGCGTGCTGTTGCGCGTGGCCTGCAATTGCGCGATGCGCGCATAGCGCTGGTTCACGCTGCTGTCGATTTCCCCGCTCACCGTGGCCAGTTGCCACGTGCTGATGCCGACGACCACCGCCAGCAACAGCGATGCCAGCAAAAAGCCTGTGGTCAGGCGTACACCGATGCGTATGTTTGAAATATTCATGTCCCCTCAGCTGTTGTCCCATGGTGGGCGCTACCCATGCGGGCGGCACGGCGCGGCGCTGTTGCCCCTGACGTTGCCGGGGTGAAATGAGTGTAGCAGTGCGGTACTAAGTAATCTATAAATATTTCCATATTGGAATTAGTCACTGCCTGTTTAGCAACGGCAGGCAATGATGTGCTGGCATGGGCATCCTCCCGAGGGACTGTCATTGCCAGATAAAATCACCCGTCTTATTACAGAGTCCTCCTACTTCCATACCCGGCATCGTCCGACTGGCGCGTGCCGGTGCCGCGCCTACACTGTTCCTTGCACAGACCCGGCGGCGGGTCATTCTTCTTATCCAAGGGAGGTTGAGATGGCGAATATCCAGGCAGGATCGGACGGTGCGGCAAAACAGGAAATGACGGCCAAGCGCCTGAACGTGGTCGACTGGATCTCGATGATCCTGTTGATCGTGGGCGGCTTGAACTGGGCGCTGGTGGGCCTGTTCGATATCGATATCGTGGCCCGTATCCTGGGCGCCATGACGACGGCGTCGCGCGGCGTGTACGTGCTGGTGGGGCTGGCGGCGCTGTATTCCATCTATCTGTGCGTGCGCAAGCTGCCGGCCAAGCCCTAGGGGAAGCAGATGCCTGTCGGTGCCAGTCCCAAGCGCGAGCGCGAGTTCAGGAAGCTGGAAAAGGAGTTTAAGCAGGAAGGACGCTATCCGGGCCGCGAGGACGAAGTGGCCGCGCGCATCGTGAACAAGCAAAGGGCGCAAGCGGGCGAAACGCAGGAGGCGGCCGGCCGGGAGCGGGCGGGCAAGCCTGCGGCCAAGGCGGCTGCCGCACCGGCGGCACGCGACTTGCCGATTGCCGGATATCAGCACCTGACGGTGGCGCAGATACGCGACAAGCTGGGCGGCCTGTCTGCTGCCCAGCGCAAGCGGCTGCGCGAATACGAGGCGGGGCACAAGAAGCGCAAGGGCGTGCTCGATGCCTTGGATAGCTAAGCGCCATGCTTCTGTTTTGCTTGTGCCTGGCCTGAGGCTTTGTACTTGCGTTTGACGGTTTTACGTCTGACTGCGACGTCTGACTGCGACGTTTTACTGCGTGCGCAGGTAGGCCAGCAAGTCGGCCACTTGCTGCGCATTGCCGATGCCCCAGAAGCGCATGTTATTGCCGGGAATGAAGTCGCTCGGTGCTTGCAGGAAGCCGGCCAGGTTTTGCTCGGTCCAGATGATATTCGCATTTTTCATGGCCGCCGAGTATTTATAGTCGGTGGTGCTGCCGGCCTTGCGGCCGATGACGCCCGTCAGCTTGGGGCCGAAGCCGCCGCGCGCCGATGGTCCCACCTGGTGGCAGGAGGCGCACTTGCGAAACGCGGCCTTGCCCGCTTCCGCATTGCCTTTCAGGACAGGCGGAGCGGCAGGCGCGGCCGCGTTGGCCATGGCGGCTGGCGCCAGCAGCAGGGCTGCCGCGCTTAGAGGGGAGAGCCAGCGAAAAAGAAATGGGGATGTCATGGGGGAGACGGAAATGGACTGAATGGACTAAATGGACTAAATGGACTGTATGGCAAGCGATGACGCATTTTACAGCCGGGCATCAAAACCTGCCCGCCAGCTGTGCAGGCACCGCTGCCGGAGGCAGTGACTAGCGCTAGCCCTTGCTGCCTTGGGCGCCGAGCGCCGCCATGGCCGACGCGAACACGATGCAGGCGATGGCCAGCCACTGGGTCATGCTCAGCAGCTCTCCCAGCACGGCCATCGCGGCCAGGGCGCTGACGGCCGGCGCCGCGCTGCTGAACATGCCGAACACGCCTTGCGGCAAGCGGCGCAGGGCAAAGATTTCCAGCGAATACGGCAGGGCGCTGGACAGCATGGCAATGGCCAGGCCCATCAAGGCAATCGATGGCGCCAGCAGGGCCGTGCCTGAGTACGCAACGCCGATGGGCACCGTCACCATCGCCGCCACCGTCATGCCCCAGGCTACGGCTTGCCCTCCCTGCAAGGTCGAGGCACGCTTGCCGAAGATGATGTATAGCGCCCAGCACAGGGCGGCCCCCAGCGCATACGCCACACCGACGGGGTCCAGGCTGCCCGGGCTGCCTTGCAGGGGCAGCAGCAGATATAAACCGAACACGGCGCACGCCACGGCGAATAGATCGCGGGGCCGGCGCGACGACAGCATGGCCACGGCCAGCGGCCCCGTCACCTCGATGGCGACCGCGATGCCGATCGGTATCAGCGCAAACGCCCGGTAAATCAGCAAGTTCATCAATCCCAGCACGGAACCGTAGACGAGCAAGTTCAGTACATCCTTGCGCGTCAGGCGGTAGCGCCATGGCCGGAAGATGGCCAGCAGGATCAGCGCCGAAAACCCCACGCGGTACGCCGTAATCCCTTCCACGCCAATGACCGGAAACAGATTCTTCGCAATCGCCGCCCCCAGATTGACGGAAATCTGCCCTCCCAGAACGGCCAGGGAAGGGAGCAGAATGCTGTCGGGCAGGGGGGAGGTCGAGGCGGGGGAGGTCATGGGGCGCCATTTTAATACGCCACAGGCCGCCAGTCGCTGGCAGATTGGTAAGCCGAGGAGATTTAACGAGGTAGTTGCTGACATGACTGGCGCATCGCGGCTTCTTTTTCGATATCATGTTGCAAAATGCGCTACAGTTGTGGAATCGTTTGCTAATGGTCAGAAGTAGCCGCTCCTAATCGAACAGCCTTTACCATTTTGAGTCTTAACACTTTCGGGAGTTGCCATGCAAATGGTTCGAGTAAATTCCAGCGCCATTGTTGCGATTGGTTACGACGAGCAAACAGCTCGCATGCGTATCCAATTCCAGCAAGGGCATAGTTATGATTTTTGCCGAGTACCTACGACTGTGCATGCTGCGTTCATGCGTGCCTACTCCAAGGGTATTTACTATAATGAGCACATCAAAGACCGATACCAATGCTAATCGGCACTTAACCTAAAAGAGTCGGCAATCGGCCAGAAGCGGACTTTCGCGCTCGATTGTAATCGTGTAACTAAAGAGTCGCGCCTGCTATCTGGCGCACATTAATGTGTTACGGGGGCGCCCATACGCTTAACCTATTTCGCGGACCATCATGGAAAAGAAAACTAATGACCAGATTATTCTTGAACAAATCATCAAGGAGCGCTGGGAAGAAAGCCAAGATGGGTCGTCAATTTCAGAATATTTTGAGATTTACGCAGCCACAGAATTACTTAAAAATCAAGATCTTTCTTACGACGATATCGAGTATGGAATCGTGGGTAATGGCGGCGACGGCGGAATTGACTCAATCTACACCTTCATAAACGGCGAGCTTCTTAAAGAGGACACGCCCATCAATGCGACGCAAAAGAAAAACACGATTGAACTCGTGATCATTCAGTCGAAGACCTCGCCGACCTTCAAGGAGGACGCGGTAGTCAAATTTCGCGAGTCCGCCGAGGACCTTTTCAACTTGGCCAACGCGACTGACGACTTCGCGGCGCGCTACAATAAAGACATCCGCGAAAAGGTTGAGTTGTTTCGAAAGGGCTACGGCATGCTCGCTAAGACTTTTCCAAAACTGGTCATCCGATACTTTTATGTCACGCAAGGGGTTTCGACGCATCCCAATGTTGAGGGTAAAGTGGATAAGCTGCGCGACGTGATTTCGTCGATGTTCAGCAACTCAGAGTTTTCATTCGAGTTTGTAGGTGCCTCTCGTCTCCTGGAGTTGACCCGTGATATCCCAACAACGTCGCGCGCTCTTGAAGTGGCCGAATCGCCGATCGGGACTGCTGGTGGCAGCTATATTTGCCTAGTCGACTTGAAAAGTTACTTCAAATTCATCTCCGACGCCGGAGCTCTCGCCCGCAGCCTGTTCGAGTCGAACGTGCGAGACTATCAAGGAAGCGTCATCGTCAACACAGGTATTCGCCAAACCTTGCAAAACGCCCACTCTGAGGATTTTTGGTATCTCAACAACGGCGTCACTATTATTACCCCAAAGGCGGTGCTGGCTGGCAAACAGCTCACAATTGAAGATCCGCAGATCGTCAATGGCCTGCAAACATCCCACGAAATCTACCAACATTTCTCGGAGTCGAGCGAGGATTTGGCAGACAAGCGTACCGTCTTGGTCCGTATCATTTGCGAGAAAGACGAGCCCGCGCGGGACCGGATTATCCGCGCCACAAACAGCCAAACGGCGATTCCACCGGCTTCGCTCCGCAGCTCGGATGAAATTCACCGCAACATCGAGGATTTTCTAAAGTCGAACGGCTTTTACTATGATCGCAAGAAGAACTATTATAAGAACAAGGGTATGTCGATCTCGCAGATCATCAGCATTCCATATATGGCGCAAGCGATGATGGCAATCATTCTGCAAAAGCCTGATCAAGCGCGCGCACGGCCGTCGACCCTTCTGAACTCCGATATCGAATATAAGCGGATTTTCAGCCTTGACATGCCAATTGATGTTTATCTCAAGGTTATCCAAGTCATGCGGACCGTTGAACGCAACATGAAAGATCTGGAAATTGATCGGAAGACCAGCGCTAACATCAAATATTATGTCGCAATGGTGTATGCGATTGCCATCACCGGAACCAAGTCTGACATCGCGGCCAAACTGAATGGTATGGCGCAACTTGTTATCAACACCGACGAGCTCACGGAGGTCACGTTGAAGGTGAAGGCGATGTTTGAGGAAGCCGGCGGAACCGATCAAGTAGCCAAAGCTTCGGCCTTCGCTGAGACACTGTTGGCGGCGCCAATACCAGAAATTCAGGCCGTCCTGTAGTCCATGCCGATTGCATGGATTTGGCCATTTCAGGCGTTTTGGTGAAGTACTTAGCAGTAATGGACGGTAAATGGAGCCTATCTTGCCGGAGCAGCTCCGTTTAAGCCTATGACCGGTAAGGTCGAATCGACATCGATTCGACTTTGAACTCGTTCCTGTAGATGCCTGATGCGAGCTACCGATTGAATCCGCAGGCGGAAGCGGACGTTACAAATTTTACCTGTTTTGCGGAGTAAACGGCCCTTTCTTGCATTCATTGACATTATCAAAGGCGGTAAAGTTTAATATCATTGCTGTGCGCATTGACAATAGTTGAATGAATATGGTGAAGGCAGGGCAATCCTGCATTTCTTGCTGTTTATCGCGCCGTATATTTGCTTGTAACTCAGGAGAAGTATTGAATGACTGTTTTCAGTATCGGCGACACCAATTTTGAAGTGGATGTAAAGAAATCAAGCATTAGCCTGGAAGCCCATGGCAGCGGAATGCTAGAGCTGAATATCGATATCCATGGGGATGACGATGTGTTCATGCGCTTGACCGAGCCGGAGGATGCGGAATGGTCGTGGGCGCTGTATCCGCCGGCGTTTTTCCTGCACGGCTTGCGCATACCGGAAGGGCAGGGAGGAGCGCTGGCGATCGGGATGCTGGATATGCATCCCGAGGCGGAGGAATCGGGTATCTATATGATGGAATATGGTGACGTGTCGGCTGTCAACATCATTGAATTGTCGGCGGATCGACTAGCCATGTCGGGCATGGTGGACTTGTGCGGCAAGCGCCTGCCATTTCATATCGATATGCCGCGCAGATAGTATCGGGGCCGGGCTCGTCGGGATTGGGATGCGCCCCATTGGTGCGCATTCCCCCGGCGGGGCCGGCCCCGCTCCAGTCTGATTATTCCAGCTTCAACGCCTTCGCCACATCCCCCCACGCAACATACTTGAAGTTCTGCGGGCCATCGGGCAAGCGTTTGTAGCCATCCTGGATCACCAGCATGCCTTGCGCATACGCGCCGCCCAGGTTGGCGGAGGTGACGTCGAGGCCATCCGTTTCCGACGTGCCGTCTATGCCGGCGGGCAAGTTGAATCCCACCTTGAAGCGGCCGCGCACCTTGTACGGCGCTTGCGCGTCGAGCACGACGTAGCTGCTGTCGCCCTGGCTGGAGACGATCAGGTAGCCGGTGTCGGGCTTGGCGCCTGGCTTGCGGTAGATGGCCATGCCTTCCACGTCCGCCGTCAGGTGCGCTCCCACGGGCAAGACCATGGTCAGCGCGTCCGGCCTGGCGGCGTCGGCCGAGGTGGTCCACACGCCGCGCGTTTCCTCGCCCAGGAACAGTCGGGCGTTGGCGTCGTCGGCCACGCAGCCTTCCGGTTGGGTGGCGACCTTGAAGCTGCGCAAGAGGGTGGCGCTGAATTTGCCGCCTTCCAGGCCGATGCTGTACTGCTGGAAGGTGCCGTCCTTGTCGTTGATGAACGCTTGCACGCCGCCGCCGGCTGGCTGGTACAAGCACATGCCGTAGATGCTTTTCAGACCGGTAGGAAAACGGCCCGCTTCCGCCACCTCGCCGCTGGCATTGATGGTAAATAACATCATGCTGTTGTCGTCGCGCTGAGTGGCCACGGCCAGGTCGACCTTGCTGCCGCCCAACTGGATATTCTGGCGCACGTCGACGTTGTTCAGGCGTCCCACTTCCAGCAGCTGCGTCTGCTTGCCTTGCAAGTCGTAGACCAATAGCCCCTGTTTCTTGTTGGTGCCGAGAATGCGCGCATCGGCTGGATTCCTGGACAACCAGATGGCCGGGTCGTCGGCTGCGTCGCCCTGGCGCGCCATCGGCTCCGTCTGCGCTTGCGGGGCGATGATGGCCACCGCTGCTTGGGTTTCCGCCTTGCCTGTCCATTTCAAGGGCCGCGCCTGCCAACCGTTCTTGCCGCGCAGCAGCAAGGCATCCTTGTCCAGCGCCAGCTGGCTGTCGCCCTTGCGCACGTTCAAGGCGACGGTCTGGGCTGGCTGCGCTGTCCACCGGCCGTCCTGATGGGCAAACAGGTGCAGCTTGCCTGCCTTGCCGTCGAGCACGGCTACGCCGCCCGGCAGCACGGCCAGCGCGCCGGCGCCGCCGTCCAGCTGGCCGTACGGCTTGCGCAGGGCCACCACTTCGCGCTTGCCCATGCCTTCGGACTCGGCGTCATACGCCCACACGCCCATGTTGGACTCGCTCACCAGCAGGCGCTGCGCGCCATCGTCGACGCGGCAATGTTTGGCGTGCGGCGGCAGGGCCAGTTTGCGTACCAGGCTGCGCTGCTCGCCCTGCATGACCCATTGTTCCGCTTGGCCATCCTTGCCGATCAAGAACAGATGATCGAGCTGCTGGGCGTCGCGGTACAAGCAGGACGCTTCCACGGAAAACGTCGGCACGGGAAACGGCGCCAGTTTCACCAGCTTGCCGGCCTGCACGTCGACGGACACGGGCAGCGGGCGCTGCGTGTCCGCTTCCAGGAAGACGGCCAGCACCTTGCTGCCATCGATGCGCGTGTCGAGCTGCTTGGCGCGCACGGCGATGTGGTCCTGTTCCTGGCCGGCCGCATTGAACAAGCGCAAGCCGTGTTTGTCCAACGTCAGCCAGCCGCCGCCGGGCAGGCGCGCCAGTTCTTCCGCTTCCTGCGTGAAGGAGGGGATGGCGTTGGACGCGACGGGGGCGGCTTGCGCCGTGCCGCTGATGCAGAAGGCAGCCAGCAAAGCGCTGCAGAGTACGGTTTTTTTCATGTTATTGAGAATCATCATCAGAAGGCGCTGGCTTTCAGGCTCACCTTGAAGGTGCGGCCATATTGTTCGTTTTGCACGTTGTATTGCTTCGTGCCCTGGTAAACATAGTATTTCTCGTTGTTCAGGTTGGCCGCCTCGAACATCAGCTGGAACTGCTTGTTGATCTGGTACGACAGCGAGAAATCGAGTTGTTTCTGGCTGTCCACGATACGGTCCTGGCTTTGATCGAGGATATCGCCGCCCATTTCCAGCAGGTAGGGCGACTTGTAGTTGAGGGCCAGGCGGGCGCTGACGGGCCCCGTTTCATAGCCCAGCATCAAGTTCATGACCTGGTTCGACTGGCCCGGCAGGCGGATATCGCGGTTCATCTGCTGCTTGCTTGCCTTGTCGTAGCGGCCGATTTGCGCGCGCGAGGTGCTCAAGGTGCCGTTGACGCCCACGAGGAACTTGTTGAAGGGCGCCGGCAGCATGCGCAGCGGCTGCATGTAAGCCAGTTCGATGCCCTTGACTTTCGCCGCGTCGCCGTTCGCATACGAGGTGGCCGTCGTGTAGCCCGTCCATGCTCCCGTGCCGGCCAGGTTCGTCGTGTACGTGAAGTTCTTGATGTCCTTGTAGAAGCCGTAGGCCGACATCACGCCGTCGTTGCCCAGGACTCTCTCGATACCGAGGTCGAGGTTGTTGGCTTTCAAGGGTTTCAAGTCCGGATTGCCGATCACGGCTTCCGTGTTGCTGGCCAGGCTGATGCCGGGTGCCAGCTGGCTGAAGTTGGCGCGCACCACGGCTTGCGTCCAGGCGGCCCGCACGCTGGTTTTTTGATCGACGTCATAACGGGCTTGCAGGTTCGGCAGCCAATTGGTGTACGAACGTTCGCGCGTCAAGGCGGTGGCGACGCCGGCGCTGTCCACCTGCGAACCGGCCGCTTCAAAACTGGTGCGTTCGGCGCGCACGCCGCCCAGGATGTGCCAGGCGTCGAAGTCATAGCTGTTCTGCACATACATGGCGTTGATGTCTTCATGCATGCGGTAATCGTTGATGACCGATTCCGTGGCCAGGCGCGCCTTGTCGCGGTCCAGGCCGGCGACCCTGGCGCGTATCAGCGCCGGGTCCAGCGCCACGCCGATGTTGCCCAGGTCGTAGTCGAGATTGTGGCCTTGCACGAAGGCGCTCATCGAGGTGGCGCCGGCGCCCCAGTAATTGCCGCTGGAAGCCTTGCTGCTGTTATATGCCCATTGATCCGTGTCATTGGTTTTTTCGCGGCGGCTGACTTTCGCGCCGAATTTCAGGGTGGCGATATCGAACTTGCGCGCCAGGTCGATGCGCGCATGGTGTTCATTGTCCTTCGAATAGCGTTTTTGCAGGGTGATGGCGTTGAGCGCGTAGCTGGCCGGATCGTACAGCGAGGCAGGGCCGCTCAACAATGGTTGCTCGGTGCCATTGAAACTGATGCCGGCGAAATTGCTGAGGCCGCGGAAACGGCCGTCGTTCAAGGACTCCGGCGTATCTTCCGTGGCGCGGCTCAGGCCGCCTTTCACGTCCAGGGTCCAATCGCCCGATTTTTGCTGCGTGCCCAGCACGAGCGAGCGCACTTGCTGCGTGTACTTGCGCTGGCGGATGCGGCGCTCGGCGCGCGCGCTGGCCGTCTCGCCTTCGGCCAGGCTGCCGCCGGCGATATTGCTGATGGTCAAGCGGTCGCGCACTTCATTGTCGGAAAATTCGCTGACGAACGAGCGCAAGAACCAGCTGTTGCCCGCTTCCGGGCGGTAGTCGAGGTTGACGGCCAGGGCGCCGCGCTTGCGCACGGGCAGGTAGTCGCGCAATTCCAGGCCCGACAATTTGCCCTTGCTCCAGGCGCCGCCCGTTTCCACGTCATCGGAGCCGAACGAGCGCTTTTCCGCGCTCAGGCCGGCGGCCACGCCCAGTTTGCCGTCGAGAAAGCGCTGGGCCCACAGGGCGCCGCCGCTGGGGCTGGTCTTGCCCGTCTTTTCATCATGGCTGGCGGCCACGTTGGCCGACAGCAGCTTGCCCGGCAAGTCGAAGGCGGACAGCGATTTCACCTCGATGGTGGCGCCCAGCGAGTTGGCGTCCATTTCCGGGAGTAAAGTTTTCGAGACTTCCAGCGTGCGGATCAGGCCGGCAGGCAGGATATCGAGCGCCACGGCGCGGCGGCCCGCTTCCGGCGACGGCACCAGCGCGCCGTTGATGGTCACCGCGTTCAGGTCCGGCCCCAGGCCGCGCACCGTGATGTAGCGGCCTTCGCCCTGGTCGCGCTGCACGGACACGCCCGGCAAGCGGGCCAGCGCCTCGGCCGCGTTTTTATCGGGCAAGCCGCCGATATCGTCGCTGCTGATGACGCTGATGATGTTGTCGGCTTTCTCTTGCGCGGCGATGGCGTTGCGCAGGCTGGCGCGCTGGCCGCTGACGACCACGGTGGCGGCCGGCTGGCCGTCGTCCTGTGCCTGTGCTTGGCTAGCGCCGCTGAAGACGGTCATGATGGCCAGGGACAGGGCCGTCAGGCGCAGCGGGGAGGGGAAGGAAGTGTGCATGGTTTTCATGAAGAGCTCGGTTAGGAAGGAAGGAACCGGGCGGATTCTAGGCAGCAAATATGACGGTTGCGTGACAGGCAAGGGATTGTCACCCTGAAAACAACGGCGGGGGAGCGCTTTCCGGCCGGAAATTAACCGTGGTGAGCTGAAATGACCTGCCGGCACAGGGCGCATGGGCAATGGCTTGCCGCATTTGCATCCGCCACACTGGTAATGATGAGCCGTTTGCACCTGCCGCACGGGCGTGGCGCATGTCATCGTGCCGTCATGGGCGGGCGCTATCGTGGCGACAGCACCACTTTTAAAGGTTCCCCACATGCTGCCGTTGCACCGTAACAGCCTGATTGCCGCCGCGCTGGCATTGCCCCTGTTCTTTTTCCTGTACGCCACACTGGGCCACGTTAAACCGTTTGCCATCTGGAAGTGGATGGATATCGTCTGCGAAGGCGGCACGGCCGTCATGGCGGGCATCTGGTTTTTGTTTACCCTCAGCAGCCGTCCACGGGGCCGGGTGACGAGCCTGATCGCCGGCGGCCTGTGCGCCATCATGCTGGGCTCCTGGGCCGATTGCCTGGACGAATTCTTCGCCGTCGACAAGAGCGCCGTGTGGGATAACTGGCTGGAAGCCCTGATTCCGTTTGGCATGCTGGTGCTGACGATCGGCATGTATTACTGGCGCCAGGAACAGTTCCGCCTCAACGAACACCTGCAAAAGCGCGAACGCCTGTTCCGCGACCACCGCGCCTTCGACCGCATCACGCAACTGGCCGACGCCAGCTACCTGCGCACGCAGATGCGCCTGGAGCAGGAACGCCGGCCCGGCTTCGATTGCGCGCTGGTCTTGCTCGACATTGACAGCTTTCACCTGATTAACCGCGAATACGGCCACCGCGAAGGCGACCGCGTGCTGCAAGCCGTGGGCCACATGCTGTTGTTGAACTTGCGCAATGACGATTTGCTGTGCCGCTATGCGGGCGATCGCTTTGCCGTGCTGATGCCGGGCGTGTCGCGCGAGGATGCGGCCGTGAGGGCACGCCACCTGTGCGTCATGGTGGGGCAGATGCGCCACCACGCCAACGACAACCGCGAAATCCGCCTGAGCCTGCGGCATGCCTGCTCGCTCACCGATGGCGTGCCGGAAGTGGTGCTGGCTGAGCTGAGCCGGGCCGTGGAAACACCGGGCCGTAGCGCCAGTCCCAGTCCCAGGGCCAGCAGCGCCGCGCCCGCCTGATGCCGCTGAACCAGCAGGGCGACCCCAGCATCGCGGCCCATCACCAGCCGGCGCTGGTACTCGATTACGCGCGCAGCCGCGACCTGGCCACAGCGCCGCTGCTCAAGGGCACGGGCCTGGACGGCGGCGCGCTGCCGTCCGCTGAAAGCCAGGTCAGCGCCTCGCAATACCTGCAATTGCTGGCCAACGTGGCGCGCGGCCTCGACAGTGCCGACACCAGCTTCATGCTGGGCCAGCAAATGCTGCCCGGCCATTACGGCGCCGCCAGCCACGCCTTGCTGCAGGCGCAGAATCTGCGCCAGGCCTTGACCATCCTGTGCGACTTTCATACCTTGCTGTGTCCGTTGCTGCAGCCCCGGCTGCGTGTCGCGGGCGATATGCACGTGCTGTACTGGGTCGATGCCTTCGGCGCACCGAGCCAGCTGCCGTTTCTGGTGGAAATGCACATGACGGCGCTGGCGGCCATGTGCCGCTGGCTGGCGGGAGAGTCCTTGCCATGGCGCTTCTGCTTCAACCGCGCCCGGCCCCGCCACGTGGAGCAGCACGAAGTGCACCTGGGCCAGGCGCTGCGTTTCGATTGCCAGGTCGACGCCATGCTCATCGATTCCAGCTGGCTCGACCGTCCTTGGCCGCGCGGCAATGCCACGGCGGCCGCGCTGGCCCTGCGCGCGGCCGCCGTGGCGCCCGTGCCCGCCGCCAGCCTGCTCGGCGCGCTGTACGACTATCTGCTGGCGAACATCCGCTGCGCGCCCACCCTGGAGCGCACGGCGCAGGAATTCGGCGTCAGTCCCGCCACCCTGAAACGCCATTTGGCGCGCCATGGCACGCATTTTCAGGCCGAGCTGGACCAGGTGCGCGCGCACAAGGCGATTTATCTGTTCCAGGCGCATGGCTACGACAACGATGCCGTGGCCGCCTACCTCGGCTTTCATGATGCCACCAACTTCCGGCGCTCGTTCAAACGCTGGACGGGGCAAACGCCACAGTTGCTGCGGCATGCTCTGGCTCTGTTTGTTGCGGGATGATCGCCGGCGTTGCGCGCCAGCGCCACGGGCAGTTGTTCCTGAGGGAACAATTGCCCGTTCTGCTACATCCATAGTACACTCGATCAGAGAGCGAACAGACGCGCTTTGAGGCGCTCCGGCACGGCGTCACGCGACGCCGCAATACCGCCATCACGATGGCGGGCCGGCGGCAGACGACCGGTGTGCCGTGCCTTAACCCAGCCTGGAAACTGGCGTCACCAGTGTGGTGCGCCGGAAACCGGGCAACTTGATAATGCTCAATCGTGTATTCACAATCGCAGATCGATCCAGTCGTCAGTTTCCGCAACACCCAGGGTGAGGCGGTGCGTGGCACGATTTTCAACTTGCAGCGCAATTCGCTGGTCATGGAAATCTATAATCCATACTCGATTGTGCAGGTCAGCGAGGTGCTCAATGACGTGACCGTGCGCATGGGGGCAAAAAACGCCTACGTGGGCAAGGCCGTCGTCATCAGCAGCGTCAACACGGGCCTGACCGCCATCGTTTCCGTGACCCTGATCGACGAGTGGCGCGAGCTGAGCGACGTGGTCGTCGTCAAGGGCGCCGTGTTGAAAGAGTCGAGCGCCTTTGTCGCCGGCTGGGGCGAGCGCTTCCGCATCCGCCGCGACTACCAGATCGTCGTCAACGAAATGCGCGCCTTCCTGTCGGAAGTGGCGCGCTGGGTCGAGCAGGTCGATTTGTCGGACTCGCTGCCGAAGGAAAACGGCCGCCTGCGTCCCGATATCTTCGACGAGCTGGCCTTGCCCCTGATGGAGCAGACCCAGCTGTATTTGCGCCAGCTCGAGGTGGAAGCCTCGCTCGTCGAGGAAGAGCGGGCGCCGGCCCACCGCGCGTTCGCCCAGGCGGCGCTGCACCCGCTGATCCTGCGCGCCCCGTTCGTCTTCCGCACGTTTACCAAGCCGCTCGGCTATGCGGGCGATTACCAGATGGTCAACCAGCTGCTGGACGACCCGCGCCAGGGCCCGAGCACGTATTTTCAGATCGTCAATGCGGCCTTCCTGCAGGCGGCCGTGGCCACGGCGCACCGCAACCGCATCGATATCCTGACGGAATTTTTGGCGCAAAAGGCGGCCGCCGCGCGCGCCGCCGGGCGCGTGTATAAAGTGCTCAACGTGGGTTGCGGTCCGGCCATCGAGGTACAGCGTTTCCTCGACACCTGCCCCGATGCGCAATGGCTGGCCTTCGAACTGGTCGACTTCAGCAGCGAAACCCTGGACTGGACGCGCGCGCGCCTGACCACCATCATGCAGCGCACGGGGCGCGTGGTCGAGATCGACTATGTGCACGATTCCGTGCACAACCTGCTCAAGCGCCGCCACGGCTCGGGGGCCACGGGCTTGCCCGGCAGTTTCGACGCCGTGTATTGCGCCGGCCTCTTCGATTACCTGTCCGACAAGGTGTGCGCGCGCCTGCTGATGCACTTCGCTTCGCGCGTGGGTCCCGGCGGGCGCCTGCTGGTGACGAACGTGCACGCGGATAATCCGGGCAAGTTCGGCATGGAGCATTTGCTGGAATGGCATTTGATCTATCGCAATGAGGCGGGCTTGTCGGCCTTGCTGCCCGAGCATGCGACGGACCCGAAAATCTATGTCGACGCCACGGGCGTGAATGTGTTTGCGGAAGTGAGCATTCCTTGATGATGGATACCCCAGGCCTGCACGCCGGCTACACGGCGGTTTTGCGCGATTTCCGCCTGGAATTCAGCCGCGGCGGGGCCTACACGGGCATCGTGCTGATCCTGCTGGGCATGGGCCTCGATTCGGCCCTGTATCCGGACAAGCAGTCGGCGTTCACCAGCGCGCGCATCCTCGTGTCCGTGCTGATCTTTTGCGTCGTGCTGGCGATGCGCACGCGCTGGGCGCAAGACCGCATCCAGGGGCTGACCTTTGTCTGGCTGATCCTGCCGCAAATCATGATCGCGTGGATGATCGCCGTCACGGAAGGCGCCACCTCGATCTATTATGTGGGCATGACCCTGGCCATCTATTCGTCGGGTATCGTGCTGGCCTTCGGCCTGTGGCAAAATATGGTCTTTGGCGCCATTTCCTGCCTGCTGTACGTGGCTGCCTGCGTCTGGCATGCGGGCGGCTTCGACTTGCCGAGCACGTTTGTGGTCAACTGTTTGTTCCTCATCATGTCGGCCAGCATCAGCGCCGTATTTACCTATTTTAACGAACGCGCCCGCTTCATGCTGTTCCAGCTGAAGGCGGAAGTGGCGCAAAAGAACACGCAGCTGGAAGAAACGAACAAAAGCCTGGCCGATATCAAGGGGCAGATGCTGCAGCAAGAGAAAATGGCGGCCATCGGCACCCTGGCCGCGGGGATGTTGCATGAAGTGAATAATCCCGTGAATTTCTGCATGATGGCCATCGAAGTGGCCATCGAAGATCCGGCCGCCAAGCAAAGCGCGCTGGTGAGCGAATGCCTGGCCGACGCCAAGCAGGGCATGCTGCGCGTGCAGCACATCGTGTCCGATTTGAAAACCTTTGCCTACCGCAAGAGCGGCAACCAGCTGGAAACGGGCCACTTCCAGTTCCGCAGCGCGCTCGACGCGGCCATCCGCCTCGTGGGGCATGAAACGAAGAATGTCAGCATCAGCCACGACTTGCCCGTCGACACCCTGGTGCGCGGCGACGAGGCGGCCATCGTGGGCGTGCTGATCAATTTGCTGGGCAATGCCGTGCTGTCCATGCGCAAGGGCAATGCGCCGCCGTTCGAGATCCGCATCACGGCCCACTGGGACGACAACCGCCTGCGCATCAGCGTGCGCGATAACGGCCCCGGCATCGCCCCGGAAAACCTGGCGCGCGTGTTCGAGCCGTTCTTTACCACGCGCGAAGTGGGGCAGGGCCTGGGCCTGGGGCTGAGCATCAGCTATGGCGTGATCGAGCGCCACGGCGGCACCCTCTCCGCCGAAAGCGTGCTCGGCGAATGGGCCAGCATGAATTTCGACTTGCAGCGCTCCGATTGGGAGGGCCGCTAGCATGGACAACGATAGCCGCGCCAGCGTGCTGTACGTGGACGACGAAGCGCTCGCCTGCAAGTATTTCGAGCGCGCCGTCGGCCAGCGCTACCGCGTGCTGACGGCGCAGAGCGTCGATGCGGCGCTGGCCTTGCTGGAAGACGAGGCCGGCCACATCGACGTGCTCGTCACCGATTACCGCATGCCGGACCGCCTGGGCAGCGAATTGCTGCAGGAAGTGGCGCAGCGCTATCCGCACATCGTCTGCATGCTCGTCACCGCGTATGCGGACAAGGACGTGTTGCTCGAGCTGATCAATGGCGGCACCTTGTTCCGTTTGCTGGAAAAGCCGCTCGACCTGGCCGCCATGCAAACGGCGCTGCAGCTGGCCGTGCAGACGGGGCGCGAGCGCGCCGCGCGCCGCCAGGGCCTGGTGGCGATGGAGGAATCGCTGGCTTTTCTGGCGCATGAATTGAACACGCCGCTGGCGGCCATCGCCAATTTTGCGCGCGGCATCGCGCGGCGCGCGCAAGCGGACGCCACAGCGCAGGCCGAGATCGGCGAAGCGGCCGCCTTGATGCACGACAATGCGCGCTATTGCCTGTCCGTGCTGGCCAGCTTTATCGACACGGTGCGCCTGGCCAGTGCCGGGCCCGGCATGCAGGGCGGACGCCGCGCCGGCAGCGCGCGCCAGCTGCTGGCCGCCTTGCTCGACAGCTACCCCTTGAGCACGGCCCAGCGCGCCGCCATCGCGGTCGAAGTGGGTGACGATTTCTCCATTGCCGAGTCGCCCAATTGCGTCGCGCTGATTTTGTCGTCCGTGCTGGCCAATGCCTTGCGTTCGTCCGGCGAGCAAGCCCATCCGGCGATCGGCATCCGCATCGATGCGGGCCGCATCGCGGTGCGCGACAATGGCGCCGGCATCGCCCCCGAGATCGTCGAACAGCTGTTGATCGACCCCGTCAGCAGCGGCGGCGAAGGCAAGGGCTGGGGCATGGTGTTTTGCCACCGGATGATGCAGTCGTTCGGCGGCAATCTCGATATCGCCACCGAGTTTGGCAGTTCCACCACGGTAACCCTGAATTTTCCAGTACATATAAGGAACGAGCATGATTGACGCCAATCTGCGTTTACCGGCTCAGCGTGAGCCGGCGCAAGGCTTGCCGACGATACTCTACGTCGATGACGAGGCCAACGCCCTCAAATACTTCCAGCGCGCCATCGCGCCGCTGGCCGAGGTACTGACGGCCACCTCGGTCGAGGAAGGCAAGCGCATCCTCGACGAGCAGGCCGACCGCATCGCCGTGCTGGTATCGGACCAGCGCATGCCCGGCGCCTACGGCAACGAATTGCTGTCGTATTGCTGGGACCGTCATCCGCACATCGTGCGCATACTCACCACCGCGTATTCCGAGCTCGAGCACACGGTGGAAGCCGTCAACCAGGGGCAAATCCACCGCTACATCCAGAAGCCGTGGGATATCGCGGCGCTGCGCATGGAATTGAAGCAGGCGCTGGAACTGGCACGGCTGCGCAATGAACACGCCCAGTTGCTGCGCGAAAAGCTGATGGTGCGCCAGCGGCAAGCCGTCGCCAACCGCATCGGCACCCTGTACGCCCTGTGCGCCAGCCTGGCCGGTCCGGAACAGCAGCTGCCTGTGGAAGCGTATCTGTCGGCGGCCCTGACGGCCGGCGTCACGCCGCCCGAGCCGGACTGGCTGCTGATGGATTATGCCGACCTGGTCAGCTCGGAAGCCTTCCGCGGCACGGCCTTTGCCGCCGCCGTGCGCCAGCAGCTCGACACGCTCGAGCGCGAGCATCCGGGGCGCGGCGTGGAGCAGGCGATCGACATGCTGCTGCCCGTGTTTGGCGCGGCGCTGCAAAACCAGGGCGGCACGGCACTGTTCCTCGATGGCCGGCTGCTGACGGAATTCCTGGAAACGCCGACCACCACGCCCGTCTCGGCGATCCACTCGTTCTGGCTGGCCTGCTTGCTGTGGCTGGCGCGGCGCGGCTGGTCCCTGCAGCTGAGCAAGACGGAACTGGGCTTGCAGGGCAAGCTGGTGCAGGCCGAGCCGGCGCTCACGCCCGACCACCTGGCGGCCTGGATCGAACAGTTCTGACGGCGTCCGTTTTTTTGCGGCGGAAAATAAAACAGGGCCGCGCGGGCCCTGTTTCTGCTTGCGGCGAGCGGGCTTAGCGTTCCGCTGCCGCCTTCAGGTTGTTCAAGCCTTTTTCAAAATCCTTGCCGATCATCCGGTCCATGCTGACGAAGACCGTCATGACCTTGCTGACGTAAGGGCTGGGGCCCGTCATGGTCCAGTTCACCTTGGTGCCGTCGCCTTCTGGTGTCATGGTAAAGGTGGTGGTGTTGTGGCTTTCGAACGGCTTGAGGAAATCGAGCTTGATGACGGTGCGCTCGGGCAGGGCCGCTTCCGTGATTTCCATGCGGCCCGCGCCCACCTTGTCATTGCCTTGCCACGCATATTGCGCGCCCAGGCCATTGGCCGGGCCCGTAAACGTGCGGCGCATGGCGGGATCGAGCTTTTCCCACGGCGACCAGGCGGCCCAGTAGTGGAAATCTGTGATCAGGGCGGCGATTTTCTCGGGCGGGGCCTTGATGGTGATTTCGCGCTGGACACTGAAGGTGTCGGGCTTGGTGGTGGCATAGCCGAGGATGGCGGCGACGACGACAACGATCAGCAGCAGGGTTTTTTTGATCATATGCTCTCCAAATCTTGAATGGTCGATGCGAACGAATCAAGGCAATCTTAGCAGATATGAATGGCTGTGCGCGACCTGTTGGCCTTTATTTGCATCCGCTTTGCGCGGGGCCGCCCGCAGGCCCGCCTGCATGCCCGTTCACCGCCGCACACGCCAGGCGGGTGCAGGTTTGTGGTGAAGGCCGGCGTCCGCTAGAATGCTGGCCTGCAAAGATTTCAACTAGGGAAATATGATTCAACGATCGATCGCCAGGCTGACCCTGGCGTGCGGCGTGCTGGCTTCCGCCTTTGCCGCGAACCTGGCGCATGCCGATGCCTGTCCTGCCCATTACGTCGATGGCCGCAAGCCGGAAATCACCAACCCCAAGCTCGACGTGGCAACCAGGGAGCTGTGCTACAACGTGTTTGGCGTGATGCACTCGGGTATCACCCGCACGCCCTTGTGGTCGGCCGAGCACTTGACGGCGAACAACCTCGAAGCGGCGCAGGACTTGTCGCGTGAAAACTCCTTCCATGCCGAACGCAAGCTGCCCGCCGCCCAGCGCGCGGAGCTGGCCGATTATGCGCGCAGCGGTTTCGACCGTGGCCACATGGCGCCCAATGGCGACATGCCGGACCGCCAGAGCCAGCGCGACAGCTTTACCCTGGCCAATATGGTGCCGCAAGACTCGCGCAATAACCGCTATGTGTGGGCCGGCATCGAGGGCGCCGTGCGCAAGATGGCGAAGAAAGAGGGCGACCTGTACGTGATCACGGGGCCGGCTTTCATTGGCGGCAACCTGCGCAAGGTGGGAAGAGTCATCGTGCCCAGCCATCTGTACAAGGCCGTGTACAGCCCGCGCCAGCGCGCCGGCGCCGCCTACTTCATTGAAAACGTCGACACCAAGGCGTATGAAGTGCTGAGCATTGCGCAACTGGAAGACAGGATCGGCATCGATCTGTTACCGTCGCTGACGCGGCAGCAGAAACTGCGCATGCTGAGTTTGCCGAAGATCAATAGCAAGTCCAAAAAATAATCGCCTTGAGAGGAAATACCATGTGCGCAAAGAAATTCGTCCCTTACGCCAATGAAAGCGATGTGCTGGAAATCGGCAGTCTGACCATCGAAAACCGCGTCGACCGCATCAGCATCAGCGGCGACATCGACCTGACCCTGGACAAGCCGGGCCTGGCGCTGGCGAAGCAGCTGCAAAAACTGCTGGGCGACGTGGTGGCGCAGCTGGAAAAGCAGGAGCTGCCGGACCAGCTGCCGCCGCCCGAAGTGACGTCGGTGGCCAATCCCTTCGAATAGCGCCCAAAAAAAACGCCTCCCGCAGGAGGCGTTTGCTGCTTGCTTATGTTTAATTAAAACGTGTAGCGCGCATTGAAGGTGAAATAACGGCCATAGGCGTTATGCAAGCCTTCGTTGTAGCCTTCGTTCGGGTAGCCTGGATCATACGGTGCGGCGCGGTCGAACAGATTCTGGATATTGATGCCCAGGCTCAGGTTCTTGAAGCCGGTGTATGTATAGCCGAGGCCCACCGTGGTCCAGCTGGCCACTTTGCAGTCCGGGAAGGCCGCTTCGTAGCCCGGGATCGTAGTATTACGATCCGGCGCCGCGTCCGTCGGTTTCTTCGTGCCGTAGTAGCAGAAAGGCTGGTCGTAGATCTCGGCGCCATCGCGGTTACGCTTGAGCGATACGCTGCCAACGAAGTTCAGCGAGGCGTTGACGCTATGGTCGCCACGCGTCCAGTTGGTGGTCAGCGAAGCCTTGACCTTCGGCATGTCGGTACCGGTCGACAGCTGCCAGTCATACAGGCCAGGACGCGTGCCGGTCACATTGCTGACCGTGTCGCCTTCGTGCTGCTCCAGCTTGTAGCTGTAGACGTAGGTGCCGCGCAAGGCGGTGCTGAGCGAACCCCATTCGCCGAGCTTGTTACGCAGGCGTCCTTCGAAGTCGACGCCGCGCAACTCGGTCGAACCCTGGTTGGACCAGGGAGTCTTGACCGACAACAAGGTGCCCGTGCCGGGAATCGGATTGCCGTTCGCATCGGTGATGAAGTTGGCCGGGTTCTGGTCGCGCAGGACGTTTTCCGGCGAGCGGTCTTCGTTCTTCAGCGCTTCGCTGGCCGTACCCAGCGCCACTTCTTTTTCCTTGCGCACGCGGTACACGTCGACGACCACGTCGATGTTCGAGGTCGGCGAGTAGATCAGGCCCAGCGAGTAGCTTTTCGACGTTTCCGGCTTCAGGTCCGGATTGGCGCCGCCGACGCCGGAGATCGACTTGCTGCAGTCGGCCGTCACGCCGCCTGGACGTGGCGTGCTTTCATCTTCCTGGCAGCGTTTTGGATCCCATACGCCGGACAGGAAGAATTGCGCGCCGCCTGGCGTCACTTGCGACAGCGCCGGAGCGCGGAAGCCTTCGGCATACGTGCCGCGGAAGGCCAGCGTATCCGTGGCCGTCCACTTGGCGCCCACTTTCGGCACGAAGTTGGTCTTGATGCCAGGATATTTGTCTACCCGGCCCGCGAAGTCCATCTCGAAGCTCTTGGTGAATGGCGTGCGCAGCTCGACGAAGGCCGACTTGACGTTGCGCTGGCCGTCGATGATGGTATTGGACTGCCCGTAGATCTCGCCTTTGGCAACCTTGCTGTCCGGATCGATGCGGATTTTCTCTTGGCGCAGTTCGAAGCCGATGGCCAGGCCCATGGCGCCGCCGCCCAGCTTGCCGAATTCCGTGCTGGCCTTGCCGTCCAGCTGGACGATTTCCGCCAGACCTTCGCTTTTCGGATCGTAGCCGATGGTCGGATCGGCCGCCAGCTGAGCCAGCGAGGTGCCGGTATTGAGCTTGCGCAAGGTCGGCAGGTAGAGGCGGCCATATTGCGTTTCATCGCGTTCGGAACGGTTCCACAGCAGGCCCGTGTCCCAGCTCCAGCCGAAATGATCGCCTTGCAGGCCCGTCAGCAGGCGCATGTTCTGGTTGATCGTTTCCGAGCCGCCACGCAGGTTTTCAAAGCGGTAGGCAACCGAAGCGCGGGCATTCGTCAACGGGTTGTCGGGATGGCCAATCGGCAGGATGACCTGGAAGGGATCGGCCAGGCCCGTCGCCATGTAGTTGGTGACGGAGGTCGTGCCGAGGGTGATCGGCACGCCCGTGTACGAGCGCGAGGACCGCGTATACGCCGCTTCGGCGTAGCCCGTGATGTTGCTGCTGAGCTTCAAGGTGCCGCGGCTCAGCACGCTGGCATCGCGGCCATCGCCCTGGCTTTCGAGGAATTGATCGGCGTTAAAGTTACAGAAGGTGCGGCCAATGAGGATGCTGGTTGGCAGCAGGCCATCGTTTGTGCTGCCCGTGATGCGCTCCGACGGGTCGCAGCCCAGATTGAACGTGACGCGGGCCGGCGCGGTCGCTTGCGTGACGCCGAAGTTGCGCGAGCCTGGCGACGATTCGCGGTACACGGTCGCATATTTCGAGATGGAGCTCGAGTAATTGGAGCGGAAGCGGCCGTTCAAGTCCTGGTAGGTCGAGTAGGCGATATCCTTGGCGTCGCGGCGTGCCACGCGGTCGCGTTGCGAGAAGTCGACGGCCGCGAAGATGTTGTAGCCATCGGTTTCCAGGTCGCCCGTGCCGAAGAAGCCATTCACGTTCTTGCGGCGGAACAAGCCATCGTCGTTGGCACCCGCGTTGCCGGCGATTTGCGCGCCGCGGTAGTTCGATTTGGTGATGAAGTTGATGACGCCGCCGATGGCGTCCGAACCGTAGACGGCCGAGGCGCCATCCTTGAGGATTTCGACGCGGTCCAGGGCGGACAGCGGGATGCTGTTCAAGTCATACAGCGTGGAATTGCCGTTGTTCGGGTCGGCATACGCCGATGGCGTCATGCGCCGTCCGTTCAGCAGGATCAGGGTGGAGCTCGAGCCCAGGCCGCGCAGCGACGCGGTGGCGACACCCTTGGCAAAGCCGCTGCCGCTGCCCTGGTCCTGGTTGGTGTCAGTGCCCATCGATGGCACCAGTTTCATCAGTTCGGCCACGGTCGATGCGCCGCTGTCCTTGATGTCCTTGGCGGTGATCACGTCGACGGGGGAGGTGCCCTCCTTGTCGGCGCGTTTCAGGTTGGACCCGGTAATGAGGATTTTCTGCAGCGCCGGCTCCTGCGGCGCCAGTTGCGCGTAGACCAGCTGCGAGGAAGACAAGGTCAGGGCGACTGCGATTACGCTTTGTTTTAAGACTATTTTTTTAAGCAAAATATTCTCCATCGAATTTCAACTGCTGAACACATGGTCGTTCATCGTTATGCGATGTCCGACTTTCCCGGTCTAGTGGATCGCTTCAGCGATTTTTGTTGCAAAACCGTATAAACAGTATTGCCTAGACCTTTATCAAAACATTTTCAGAAAAGTTGTGCCATGCTTTTTTTCAATATTGTCACGTTGACACAACAGTTTGTCCAGAATATTTCCGTGCTTACATATTCGGTAAAAAATTGATGGCAGACAAGAAATTTTATGTTAAGAAATATTGAAAAATTGATCAATAATTAATGAAAAAAATACATCATTAATTTGTTAAGCTATTGTTTTATAAGGAATAAGTTTTAATTATTATCGCTGGAGATGAATTTTTGCTGCTCTCCACATGTCTACCTAAGTTGCAAATTTTTACATTTGTAATATATTGCAGATGCACCGTTCTGGTGCGGCGACGGAGCCTCTATGACGTCCCCGGCGAGGCGAGATAATATCGGCAGATAATCGCCATTTGATGTTGCGGTGCGCCATTTCCATACATAAAAAAAGCCGCCAGCATTATGCTGGCGGCCATCCCTGCAATGACTTGGTGCGTCTGTTTTTAATTGGTGCGCTTATGGATGCCGCTTATTGGTGCATGGACCGGCGCCATTACTTCGCGAACGCCTGCGCCGCCGGCGTCACGGTGACGGCCGCCGGCTGGATGTTCAGCTTCATCGCGCCGATGACCTTGTCTTCATCGAGCAGGGCCTGCGGCTTGTTGCCGTCGTACTTGATGGGAGAAAACGCGTCGCTGACGAGCTTTTCCTTCAAGCCGGCCGCATCCTTGGCGACGATCACCACGGACAGGTTCTGCGCCGACAGGTGCTGTTGGATGGCGCGGTTGACGTCTTGTACCGTCAGTTTCGACAAGCCATCACGCATCAGCTTGGTGAACTCTGGCGTGCCATACCACTGCGAATCGAGCGCGTAACCGAGTTGCTGGTCCTGCGTCGAGGTCATGACGAAGACGTTCTTCATCAGGTAGTCGCGCGTGGTGGCGAAATCGTCCTGCGTCAGGCCGTTGTCGATGAGCTTGCCCAATTCCGTCAGGGCCACGCGCAGGGCGAAGTGGGCGTTCTCCGGCGCCACGGGGCGGATCCAGATCTCGAACAGCTGCGCCTTGCGGCCCAGGTTCGGGTTCGGGAAGAACTGATACATGCCGCGCGGGAAGGCTTCAATGTACGCGTAATCGCCGTAGTTCATGCCGCGAATCTCACGGATGCGCTGGTACAGATAGGAATTCGAGGCGCGGTGCTCGCCCAGCCAGGTCTTCGCCAGCCACAGCGCGGGGAAGTCCGGGTGCGTGCGGGTCACCTCCAGCGGCAGGCCGAAGGAAATCGCCGTGGCGCGCGTGTTTTTCTCGATGATTTCCACTTCCAGGCCGTTCGCCTTGCGGCCCGCGGGTTTGACCGTGGCCGGCAAGCCGGGACCGGCCGGCAGCTTGCCCAGCGCCTGCGTCAGCGAAGCCGTCATGGCGTCCGTCACATCGCCGGAAAGGCCCACCTTGACGGCGCCTTGCGCATACGCCGTCTTCCAGAACTGTTTGACGTCGTCCAGGGTGATGGCGTCGATGCCGGCCACCGTGCCCAGCACGGGGTGGCCGTACGGCGTGCCCGCGTAGACGTTCGTTTGCAGCCGCTCCTTGGCGAATTCCTCTTCGTTGTTGTCCTTCAGGTCCAGCAGCAGCGCATTCTTTTGCGCATCCTTCAGGCGGCGGAAGTCGTCTTCGCGGAAGCCGGGCGAGAGCAGCAGGGGCAGGGCGATGGCGTTGAACTGCGTCCAGTTATCCCTGTGGATGGAACCCGTAAACGTCGTCATTTCCTTGTCCGTCTGCTGGCTGAAACTGCCGGCGAGCGGGAACAGTGCCTGGTTGACTTCGTCGATCTTGCGCTCGGACGAGCCGCCCGACGCCACCATCGCGGCCGTCAGCGCGGCCAGGCCTTCCTTGCCTTGCGGATCTTGCGCGGAACCGGCCGTAAACAGCAGCTTGTAGCGGATTTGCGGCAACGCCGACTTTTGCACGAGCACGTCGAACTTCGCGTTCGTGGCGGCCGGCAGCAGGCTGGCCAGCTTTGGCGTGGTGGCGATGGCGGCCGCCATCGGCTGGTGCGACAAGGTGGTCACCACCAGGCCGTCATCCGTCAGGTATTTGCGCGCAGCGGCCTGCAGGTCGGCCGGCGTGAGCGTGTCGATCAGGCGGTAGTACTGGTTGATGGTGGCATACGAGCGGTCGAAATGCACGAACGAGGCCAGGGTGCCGGCGATCTGCTCCGTGTTGTCGAGCGAGCGGATCAAGCCGTATTTTTCGGCCGATTTGGCGTCCGCCAGGTCTTTTTCGCTCACCGGCGTGTCGCGCAGCTGCGCCACGGTGGCCAATATCGCGTCGCGCACGTAGACGGCGTCATCGATGTTTTTCACGCGCGCGCCCAGCACGGCCAGGGTCGGATCGACGCGGTCCGGCGTCATTTCGAACAATTGATCGACCTTCTGTTCGTTCTGCACCAGGCGTTTATACAGGGGCGAGGTGCGGCCGAACGACAGCGACAGCAAGGTCGCCAGCGCCGCCTGGTCCTTGTCCTTCACGGAAAACGCGGGCGCGTGGAAGCCCACGGCCACCCACGGCAGGGTCGGCGTGGGCCAGGCCACGTGCTTGTAGACGGGGCCGCGCGGCGCGGGTTCCACGGGCACGGCCGCCTGCTGCTTGCCGCGCTGCCAGCCGCTCCAGTACTTTTCCACCAGCGCGATCGCTTGCTGCGGCTCCACGTCGCCGGCGATGATGATGGTGGTGCGCTCGGGGCGGTACCAGCGGTCGAAGAACAGTTTCGAATACGCGTACTGGTTCGGCATGTCTTCGATGTCCTGAATAAAACCCATCGTCGTATGCTTGTAGGTATGCGTCGTGTAGGCGCTGTCGCGCATCACTTCGAACAGTTTCGAGACGGGATTGGCGCTGTTCTTGTTGTATTCGCCCAGCACGGCCCGCGATTCCGTCTTGAACGCGTCTTCCGCGTAATCGAGGTGCTGGAAGCGGTCCGCCTCCACCTTCAGCACGGTTTCCAGGTCCTGCTTGGCAAACGTCGTGTGGTAATTGGTCAGGTCGTCGCTCGTATAGGCGTTCTGGCGCGCGCCGGCGCGGGTGATGACTTCCTGGTATTTCTCGGGCGGATAGGCCTTGGTGCCGCGGAACATCATGTGCTCGAAGAAATGGGCGAAACCGGACTTGCCCGGCTCGACTTCATTGCGCGAGCCCGTCTGCACGGGAATCTGCAGCGAGACGAGGTTGGGGAAGCCGGTCGGCACGATGATGATTTTTAAACCGTTGGCCAGGGTCTTTTCCGTCGCCTTGAACGGCAGCAGATCAGCCTTGCCGGCGGCGGCGGCGGTGTTGGCGGCGGCCGGCTTGACGGGTGCGGCGCCCAGGTTCGACGAGGCCATGGCCGACAGGGCCAGGGCGAAAGCGGGTAATAAAGCGGGCATGATTCTTGACACGAGGGCTCCTTCTTTTTTGGATGTTATGAAAGTGCAACGCCGCAGCATAGAATATTCATGCCGCCGTGCATAGGGGCAAGGCGTTTTGGCATGCAGGGGCGGCCCCGTCGGGGCAGGCAAGGCGTGCCGCAGGGACAGGTGGTCAGATCAGCGTCGTTTCCGGCAGGCTGATGCGGTTGCGGCCCAGGTGCTTGGCGCGGTAGAGGGCGCAGTCGGCCGTATGGATCAGTTGCCCCAGTTCCGTGCCGGGGCCGGGAAGGGCCGTGGCGGCGCCGATGCTGACGGTGACGCAGGCGCCGTCGGGACGCTGGCGCGGCAGTTGCAGCCGCTCCACGCGCTGGCGGATGCGCTCGGCCACGATGGCCGCGCCCTTGAGCGACTGGTTCGGCAGGATGACGGCGAACTCTTCGCCGCCGTAGCGGGCCACCAGGTCGTTCGTGCGCATTTCGCTGGCCACGGCGCCGGCCACCTTGCGCAGGCACAGGTCGCCGCCCTGGTGGCCGTGGCTGTCGTTGTATTCCTTGAAATTGTCGACGTCGACCATCAGCAGCGACAGGGGCTGGCCCTGCCGCTGGGCGCGCTGCCACTCGGCCAGGATGGTGTCGTCGAAGCAGCGCCGGTTTGCCAGCCCCGTCAGGCCGTCGCGCGTGGCCAGGCGTTCCAGTTCCACCTGCGCGCGCTTTTCATCGGTCATGTCGCGCAGGGTTTCGACGACGGCGATCAGTTCGCCGTGATTGCCGTAGATGGGGCTGGCATCGACGGCCAGGTAGCGCCGCCGCCCCGTGCGCGGCATGTCGCACCAGTTTTCCGCGCACAGATTGCTGCCGGTGCTGCTGCGGTATGGTTGCTGGGCATGCAGGGCACGCATGTCGCCGCCGCGTCCGGCCAGCAGCAGGTCGGCCAGGGTGGGACGCTCGTCGTTGTAAAAGCAGCGGCCCGGCGCGCACGTGCCCAGCACTTCGGCCGCCGGCACGCCCGTCAGTTGCTCGCAGGCGCGGTTCCAGATCATCACCTTGCCATGCACATCGAGTACAAAGGTGGGCACGACCAGCAATTCCATCATCTTGACGGCGAAACCCTGGGCTTCACCATACGGCGATGCGCTGGCAGGTGCGTGGCTATCCGGCATGTAAACATCCTTCTTGGGCGTGAATGGGGGCTGGCTCGCTGGCCATGATGCAGCGTCGCGAGCCGAAGGTGTTGATATTGAGCAATATTTTCAGCGATGGTCCATCGCCTCGTCGTGGCAGACCGGCAAGGGCAGCGCGACGCGCAAGGTGGTGCCGGCACCGCTGCGGCTGTCGATGTGCAGGCTGCCGCCGGCGGCGGCCACGCGCTCATGCATGCCGGACAGGCCGCAACCGAGGCGCGGCGGCGAGCCCGACAGCCCGACGCCGTCGTCGCCGATGCGGCATTCCACGCTGGCGCCCGCTTGCTGCAGGCACAGCTGGACATGCGTGGCGCGCGCGTGGCGGGCGATATTGGCCAGCGCTTCCTGCACCACGTGGTACAGCAAGACGTCATGCGCGCGGCCGGCGGCGGCGTCGAGCCGGTAATCGCAGCGGCCATCGATGCCCGTCGTGCGCTTGAAGTCGGCCAGCAGTTCCTCGCATGCCGCCTGCAGGCCGGCATCGAGGGCGGGCGGGCGCAGGTCATGGATGACGCAGCGCAAGGCCGCGATGCTGAGGTCGACATTGCGCACGATCACGGCCAGCTGCTGTGCCAGATGGGGCGCCGCGCCGTGCGTGCTGGTCTGCAGCATGGACAGGTCGATCTTCAAGGTCAGCAGGTGCTGGCCCAGGTCGTCATGGATGTCGCGCCCGATGCGCAGGCGTTCCTGTTCGCGCGCCTGCTGCTGCCCGCTGGCCAGGCGCCCCTGCTCGGCGTCCGCGCGCAGCTGTTCCAGCGCCTGCAGGCGCAGCGCCAGGCGGTGCTGGCGCCACAGCAGCAGCGCCAGCGCACCGCACAGGATGGCGCAGGCCAGCATCAGCGGGGAGGGCGCGCCCGTCTGCAGCAGCGGTCCGGCGGCATAACCGGCGTGCAGGGAGGCGAGTGCACCGGCCGCCAGGCAGGCCAGAATGCTCAGGCGGTACGGCGGGCGTAGCCAGCGTTGCATCATTTCCTCGCTCCCTAAATGTTTTCCATCAGGCAATTTTATTACAGAAAATATATTAACCTTGGGTTATTTATATTGTCTAAACGCAAAAGCTGCGCAGTTTGACCCGCCGTTGTGGCTTTCTTGCTGCGGGATGCGGCAGCGGCAGGTGGCAGGCACGGCATTTGCACGGGAAGTGTCGTGGCGGCATATAATAGAGGGTTGTCAATCGGCTCTACGGCCCCGGCCCTGTTTTTTGCGCCGGGCGCGCCTGCATCCATGCGCGATGCGCCAGCCAGCTCTTAGGAAATACAGTGACTTATAGCATCAAAGAGATTTTTTACACCCTGCAGGGCGAAGGTGCGCACGCGGGCCGTCCGGCCGTGTTTTGCCGCTTTTCCGGCTGCAACCTGTGGACGGGCCGCGAAAGCGACCGCGCCACGGCCGTGTGCCAGTTCTGCGACACGGATTTCGTCGGCACGGACGGCGAACTGGGCGGCAAGTTCAAGACGCCGCAGGAACTGGCCGCGCTGATCGACAGCCTGTGGCCGGCCAGCTATGCACCGAGCAAATACGTGGTGTTTACGGGCGGCGAGCCGCTGCTGCAGCTGGACACGGCCCTGATCGACGCCATGCATGCGGTCGGCTTTACCATCGCCATCGAAACCAACGGCACCTTGCCCGTGCCGGCCGGCGTGGACTGGATCTGCGTCAGCCCGAAGATGGGCTCGACCCTGGTCGTCCACAAGGGTAATGAGATCAAGGTCGTCATTCCCCAGTTCCAGCAAGACCTGGCCGCCTACGAACAACTGGACTTCGAGAACTTCTTCGTGCAGGCGATGGACGGCCCCCTGGCCGCGCACAACATGAAGCTGGCCATCGAGACGTGCAAAAGCAACCCGAAGTGGAAGCTGAGCCTGCAAACCCATAAACTCCTGCAAATACCTTAATAAAACAATATGCTGACTATCACACGCAAGCTCGAATTCGACGCGGGCCACCGCATTCCCGACCACAAAAGCCAGTGCCGCAACCTGCACGGCCACCGCTACACGGTGGAAATCACCCTGGTCGGCAAGGTCATCGAAGCGGAAGGCAATTCCGACAATGGCATGATCATGGACTTTTCCGACGTGAAAACCCTGGCCAAGCAGCATCTGGTCGATGTATGGGACCACGCCTTCCTCGTCTACGAAAAAGACACGGCCGTGCGCGACTTCCTGGCCAGCCTGCCCGACCATAAAACCGTCGTCATCGACCGCATCCCGACGGTGGAAAACCTGGCGCGCATCGCCTTCGAGATCCTGAAGGCCGCGTTTACCGACCATTTCGGCACGGGCTTGCACCTGCATAAGCTGGTGCTGCATGAAACGCCGAACTGCTGGGCAGAAGTGACCGATGACTGAAACGCACGCTAGCGCGCGCGACGCGGGCTACATGCGGCTGGCCCTGGAACAGGCCCAGCACGCGTGGGACCTGGGCGAAGTGCCCGTCGGCGCCGTCGTCGTCAAGGATGGGGAAGTCATCGCCGTCGGCTACAACCAGCCCATCGGCCGCCATGACCCCACGGCGCACGCGGAAGTGATGGCCCTGCGCGCGGCCGCTGAAAAGCTGGGCAACTACCGCTTGCCCGGCTGCGAGCTGTACGTGACCCTGGAGCCGTGCGTGATGTGCTCGGGCGCCATGCTGCATGCCCGGCTGGCGCGCGTGGTGTATGGCGCGGGCGACCCGAAGACGGGCGCCTGCGGTTCCGTGCTGAATCTGTTCGAACAGCCGGCGCTGAACCACCAGACGGCCATCGCAGGGGGCGTGCTGGCCGACGAGTGCGGCGCCTTCCTCAAGCGTTTCTTTGCCGAGCGCCGCCGCGCGCAGGCGGAAGCGCGCAAGCTGGCCAATCCGGCTGCCTGACGCTTTGCCAGCCACCCCGGCTGGCATTTTTATAATTGTTGCGAAATAACATCTGTCTAGACCACTTTGCCATTCTCAAATGAGAATGATTCGTGTTACAGTATTGTTTTCGCCAGCAAACTTCCCTTCCACATCGTTAGCACTATCGTTATCGATCCGGGTTCAAGAGCCAGCCTTTACTCTTAGACCGGATCATTATGACTACAGTGCCTACGCAGCGCTCCGCTGCCCCCGTCGTATCCTCAACCCGCCTGCCTGTCCGCCGCCATAACCTGGTGCTGCGCGCCGCCTTGCTGGGTCTGTTCGCGGCGCCCTTGCTGCCCGTGCAGGCGCAAACGACCGCCATCAATGCGGGCACGGCCGCCCAGGAGCCGGCCAAGCTGCCCGTCTTCCCGGAAATCGTCGTCAACGCCAAGCAGGACTATGAACGCCGCGCCGGCACCAAGACGGTCGTCACGGCGGAAGACCTGGAACGCCGCAATGTCACGGAGATGGGCGGCATCGTGCGCTACCTGCCCTTGATCAGCGCGCCGGCGGCGGCCTCGGGCAGCGGCAGCGTGTGGGATGGTTCGGGCAATACCGGTTACAACATCCGCGGCCTGGAAGGCAACCGGGTCAGCCTGGAGCTCGACGGCATCTCGCTGCCCGACGCGGCACCCAAGCCGGACGGCAACACCCTCAACGCCTTCGCCACGGGCCGTGATTATTTCGACCCGGAAACCTTCCGCGAAGTGCGCATCGATTCGGGCACGACGGCCGCCAGCGGCGCCAATCCCGGCCTGGGCGGCGGCGTGGCCTTCATCACCAAGTCGCCCGAGGATTACCTGGGCGAGGGGAAAGACCATTACGTGGCCTATAAATACGGCCGTGCCACTGCCGACCGCAGCAATGCGCACACCCTGACGGGCGCCGCCAGGATCGGCGCCAATCTGCAGGGCCTGGCCGTCTATGTGCACCGCGATGGCGAGCAGACGGACAGCCGCGGCACCACGCCCGTCAACCCGGATGACTGGCATTCGAACGCCTTGCTGTCCAAGCTCGTGTGGACCTTGCCTGGCGAACAAAAGCTGGACTTGACGGTCGACATGTTCGAGCGCAAGAACAAGCGCGATCTGCGCAGCAAGGTCAGCACGTATTACCCGACGGGCGTGCAGCAGGATTCCACCACCAAACGCACGCGCGTGAGCCTGGGTCACGACGTGGTGCTCAAGGATGTCGCCCTGTTCGACCGCCTGACCTCGAAAGTGTATCTGCAGAATGCGAAAACCGACGACAAGACGCAAGGCCTCTACACGTTCGGCAGCCCGGCGCAGCGCTCCATAGCCACCAGCTTCAAGAATGACAGCATCGGCCTGACGTCGGAAGCGTTCAAGCAGCTCAATGCGGACAACGCGCTGCTGTACGGCGTGCAGCTGGAACAGCTGAAAACGCGCCGTCCGTGGCGCGAAGACCGCGTCATCGTCGCCACGGGCCAGCATCAGGTCACCAACAAGAACCGCATGGCCGACATGGACACGAGCAAGCTGGCCCTGTATGTGCGCGACGATCTCAGTTTCAATCTGGCGGGCAAGAAAGCCGTGCTGACGCCGGGCTTGCGTGCCGATTACCGCAAGAACGAACCGAAAAACCTGCAAACCTATGCGATCGCCGTGCCGAACGCGGCCAAGGAAGTGCGCGAAGAGAGCGACACCTATTTCACGCCCAGCCTGAGCCTGTCCGTGGAAGTGCTGCCGCAGATGAGCGCCTATGCCACCTTCACGCGCGGCACGCGCCTGCCGACGGCGGCCGAGCGCACGGGCACCTACGACTCCTTCAGCTATACGGGCACGGGACAGGGCTATGCCGTGCTGGGCAATGCCAACTTGCGCAAGGAAACCAGCAAGGCCTATGAACTGGGCCTGAAGGGCGACGTCACCAGGGGCTTGAGCATGCACGCGTCCGTCTACCAGACGGAATACACGGACATGGTCGATTACGTGATGCAAAAAGATGATCCGGTGAACTACCCGACCATTACGCGCGGCCTGTTCCGCCCGGAAAACATCGGCAATGCCCGCACCTGGGGCGCCGAGCTGACCCTGCGCGCGGAACTGGGCGCCTGGGCGCCGGCCATGCAGGGCTACCACGTCGACCTGGCCACCGGCGTGGCCAAGGGCCGCTCCTTCAATACCCAGACGGGCGAGAGCGGCGGCCTGAACTCGGTGGCGCCCGCCAAGTCGGCATTGACCTTCGGCTACGACCATGCAAACGAGCTGTTCGGCCTGGCGCTGACGGCAGTGCATGCGGGCGCCAAGCAGGCGCCGGAAAACCTGCTGATCGGCGATGCCGGTCCCCTGTTTACCGTGCCGTCGTACACCATCTTCGACCTGTCGACGTACTGGAACGTGCACAAGAACGCGAAGATCGTCGTCGGCGTCTATAACTTGACGGATCGCAAGTACTGGGACTACGCCGCCTCGCGCAGCCTGGCCGCCGGCACCACGGCCGCCAACCGCGCCGAGATCGAGCGCTATGCCAAGCCGGGCCGCAACGTCGCAGCCAGCGTCAGCGTCAATTTCTGATTTTTACCGGGGAGGGGTCCTTGCCCCTCTTATTTTCCATGTTTGATTGAATGGTCTCTCTATGAAGTTATCCAAACTCGTTCTATCGCTGCTAGGCAGCCTGCTGATTGCAAACGCATACGCGGCCCCAGCCACCCTGGCGGAACGCTGGTCCACCTTGCGCACGGAACAGCCGAAACTGCAGATCCGCGACGCGGCGCGCGCGCTGGGTGTGTCCGAAGCGCAATTGCTGGCAACCAACATCGGCAAGGGCGTCACGCGCCTGCAGGCGGATGGCAACCAGCCCCGTGAAATCATGCGCGCCGCGCTGGACCTGGGCCTGGTGCAAGCGATCACGCGCAATGAAAACGGCGTCATCGAAACGACGGGCGTCGCCAGCAAGTTCAAGCAGGCGGGCGACAAGTCGGAACAGGCCGACGCGAAACAGGACCCGGAAACGGAAGCGCGCCAGCGCAATATCGCGGGCGGCTACCTGGGCGGGCAGATCGACCTGCGTTTCCACTTTGAAAACTGGAAATACGCATTTGCCGTGGAACAGCCGGGCCGCGACGGCAAGCCGACGCGCAGCCTGCAGTTTTTCGATGCCAACGGCACGGCCGTGCACAAGATTTATGTGCGCAGCGATGCGGGCGTGGCCGTCTACGATAAATTGGTGGCCACATTCCGCCTGCCCCAGCAAAGCGCGGAACTGAACGTGCTGGCCGTGGCGCCCAAGGCCGCTGAAAAGCCGGACAGCGAGATCGACGTCAAGGAATTCCAGCTGGCCTGGAAAGACATGACGGACGTGCACCAGTTCGCGCAAATCATGCGCGAATTCCACTTGACGCGCGAACAGGCCCTGCGCCTGGCGCCGGCCGGCGTCGTCGAGCGCGTGACGCCGCAAGCGCTGCGCACCCTGCTGGAAAGCGCGGCCAAGGACAAGGTCGCCATCATGGTGTTCCTGGGCAATGAAGGCTTGACGCAGATCTACAGCGGCAAGATCGAAAAAACCATGGCTGCCGGCGGTTTCTTCAACGTGCTGGACCCGGACTTCAACCTGCACATCCGCGACACGGCCCTGCGCAGCGGCTGGGTCGTCAAGCGCGGCGGCGTCACGTCCGTCGATTTCTTCGACAACGACGGCACGCAAGTGGTCTCCTTCTTCGGCGTGCGCGAGCGCGGCAAACCGCAGCCGCAAGCGTGGGTGGACCTGGCTGATTCCTTGCCTAAGGCCAAGTAGGTAGCAGCAGAGTTGCCGCGCGCCGTACCGGCGCGGCAACACTTCAGTGTGGGTGCCGCGTGCCGGTCTCATGTCTGAAGCACAATAGTGGTATGCTGATTGCAAGGCCGCAGCGATCGTGTCTGCGTGCTGGTTCCTGAAGAGAGGCAATCATGGCAACCATCATGGCGAACGGCCTCAACATAGCTTATGAAAGCCACGGCAACCCGGATGATCCGTGCGTGCTGCTGGTCATGGGCCTGGGCATGCAACTGATTGCCTGGCCGGCGGACTTCGTCGAAGGCATCGTCGAACAAGGCTTTCGCGTCGTGCGTTTCGATAACCGCGACAGCGGCCTGTCGAGCAAGATGGCGCAGGCGGGCAAACCGTATCTGCCGCTGGCCTACGTGAAAAATCTGCTGGGCTGGCCACTGAAAACTTCCTACACCTTGAATGACATGGCGGACGACGCGCTGGGTTTGCTGGCGGCCCTGCGCATTGCCCAGGCGCACGTGATCGGCGTGTCGATGGGCGGCATGATCGCGCAAGTGATGGCGGCGCGCGCGCCGCAGCAAGTGCTCAGCCTGACGTCCATCATGTCGAGCAGCGGCCGGCGCGGCTTGCCCGGCCCCACGCGGGCGGCGCGCAATGCCTTGCTGCAACGCCCGAAGCGCAATGCCAGCCGCGCCGAACTGATGGCCCACATGGCGGCCACCGTGCGCGTGATCGGCAGTCCCGCTTATCCCGTCTCGGAAAGACTGCTGTACCAGCGCATCGAAGCGGCGCTGGAGCGGGGCAGCTGCCCCGAAGGCGTGGCGCGGCAGATGGTCGCGATCGCTGCCTCGGGCGAGCGCACGGCCTTGCTACCGAGCATCAGCTGCCCGGCGCTGGTGATCCATGGCGCGGCCGATCCCCTGATCCCCGTCGCCTGCGGCATCGATACGGCGGCGCTGATCCCGGGCGCCACGCTCGAAGTGATCGAAGGCATGGGGCACGACATGCCGCCCCAGCTGATCGAGCGCCTGCTCGCCTTGATCGATGTGCATCTGCAAGGTAAGATGGCGCCCCAGATGCGCTCCCAGCCAGCCTAGGCGCGCCCACCACTTTTGAAGGCACGGGCATTTTGAAGACACCTGAAATTGGCATCGCCATCGTGGCGCCCGGCGGTTGCGCGCCCGATGACGCGGCCGTGGCGCGCGGCATCGCCCGCCTGCAGGCGCAAGGCGCCACCGTCCACACTTACTACGACCCCGAACGCAGCTTCCAGCGCTTCGGCGGCACGGATGCGGGCCGCCTGGCGCAGCTCAACGCGGCAGCCGCCGATCCGGACGTGCAGGTGGTGATCGCCTTGCGCGGCAGCTATGGCATCAGCCGCATCCTGCCCGACATCGATTTCGACCGCATGGCCGCCAGCGGCAAGCTGTTCGTCGGATACAGCGACTTCACGGCCTTCCACATGGGCTTGATGGCGAAAACGGGCCGCGCCAGCTTTGCCGGCCCCATGATCTGCGACGATTTTACGCGCGACGAGCCCGAGCAATTTACGCTCGATCAGCTGTGGTCATGCCTGGCGGGACCCACGCACACGGTCACGGGCACGGCAGCCGGCAATCCGCAGGTCGACTTGCAAGGCAAGCTGTGGGGCGGCAACCTGGCCATGCTGGTGCACCTGCTCGGCACGCCGTATTTTCCGCAGATCGATGGCGGCATTTTGTTCCTGGAAGACGTCAACGAGCACCCGTACCGGGTCGAGCGCATGCTGCTGCAATTGCTGCACGCGGGCGTGTTCGAACGCCAGCATGCGGTCGTGCTCGGCGACTTTTCCGCCTATAAGCTGAGTCCGATGGACAAGGGCTACGATTTCGACGTCATGCTGGCCTACGTGCGCGAGCGCCTGCCCGTGCCCGTGCTGACGGGACTCGAATTCGGCCACATCCGCCGGCGGGTCACCTTGCCGTTCGGCGGCCAGGCGCGGCTGCAATCGGATGCGTCCGGCTTCAGCCTGCAGGTGAGCGATTACCCGACCCTGGCGCGCCCCTGAACTCCGTGAGCGCCAAGCCCGGCAGGTTGCTGCAGCTCGATGTGCTGCGCGGCATCGCCGTGTTTGGCATTTTGCTGGTGAACATCTGGGGCTTTGCCTGGGGCACGCTGTCCTTGCGCTACGGCACCTTGCCGGCGCAGCCGCCCGTGTTGGACCAGCTCGTCATTTTCGGCGTGGCGGCGCTGGCGCAATTCAAGTTCTATCCCGTCTTCGCCTTTTTGTTCGGTGCTGGTTTTGCCCTGCAGACACGTTCCCTGAAACGCCAACTGGGCAGCTGGGAAGCGGCGCAAGCGGCGTATAAACGCCGGCTGCGCTGGCTGCTCGTGTTCGGCCTGCTGCACGGTTTCCTCATCTGGAGCGGCGACGTGCTGACTTCGTATGCGGTCGCCGGCATGCTGGTCGTGCCCTTGGCAGCCGCCAAACTGAGCCGCATACGCAACCGCGCCTGGCTGGTGGCGGCCGGTTTCCTGCTCTTCATGTGTCTGCTCATTCCCGTGGGGCAGCAGGGCGGCGCGCCGGACACGGCGCATGACTTGCAAAACTTCGCTGCCCGCTACGCGACCTACACGCAAGGCGGCGCGTGGGCCGTGGCCAGGCTGCGCGCCAACGATTTCCTCGTCTCGCTGCTGTACGCCGCCGTCATGCTGCCGCATATCATCGTGCTGTTCTTGCTGGGCATCTTGTCCGTGCGCTTCGGCTGGCTGACGCAGCCGCGGCGCCACGAGCGCGTGTGGCGGCGCGTGCGTGCCGTGGGGCTGGGCGTGGGCTTGCCGTTCAACCTGCTGGCGGCGGGGGCCGTCGCATGGCAGGTGGCCGATCCGTATCAGCAAGTGTTCGATACGGCCCTGTTCGAAGTGGGGCTGTTCGCGGGCGGCCCCGTGCTGGCGGCCGGCTATGTGGCGGCATTGATGCTGGCCGGTCCCTTCATGCTGCGCTGGCTCGGCGCATGGCTGGCGCCCGTGGGACGCATGGCGCTGAGCAATTATCTGCTGCAATCCTTGCTCGGCACCTGGCTGCTGCAGGGGCCGGGCCTGGGCTGGGGCGCCACACTGCGTCCCGCCGAAATGCTGGGCCTGGCGCTCATCATCATGGCGGGGCAGGTGTTGCTCAGCCGCTACTGGCTGCGGCACTTCCGCCAGGGACCGATGGAAGCGCTGTGGCGCCGGCTGGCGCGCCTGCCCGCTTGAGCTAGTCGGCGCCCCAGTCGAAGGCGCCTTGCGGCGACGCCGGCGGCGGCGCCTTGGGTTTGGCGGACGGCACGAGGGGATTATCGACGGCATGCCACTCGAACAAGTCCACGTCGAGCATGCAGGTGCGCGCCAGCTGCAGCGCCTGTTCGGGCGTGAGCGCGGGGTCGAGCCAGCGGTGCGCGTCTTCCAGGCTGACGGCGACGGGGCGGCGGTCGTGGATATCGACCATGCCGCCCAGGCTGTCGGCCGTCACCAGCACAAAGCCCGCTTCCTCGCGGTTGAATTTGTACGGGCCGAACTGGGCCAGCGCCAGCAGGAACAGGCGCGCGCGGTCCTTGCGGTGGATGTGCCACGGCTGCTTGCTGCCTTTCTCTCCCGTCCATTCATACCAGCCATCGACGCAGACGATGCCGCGCCCCGCGCGCAGCAAGGGTTTCCAGTAGGCGCTTGCCAATTTTTCCAGCCGGGCATTGATGGCGATGGGAATTTTTTTCTTGCCGGGGGCGGGCACGGCTTGCGCGGCCCAGGCGGGGCGGTAGCCCCAGAAGACATCGTCGACCCGGTGCACGCCATCTTGGATATGCAGCACGGGCCGGTACGTGCCGGGCGAGACGTTCAGGTGCGGCTCGGCCTCGCTGTCGAACACCGCGTCCGTCCAGCCGAAGGATGACGCCAGCACGCGCGCCGTATCATTTTGATCGAATCGTCCACACATGCTGAAATCATACCCGATCGTCATGTGGCACGAGCGCGGCGTGCGTCCTTTTCGTGAGTGTGATCAAACGTACAGACTGCTGGCAGCATGTGGCGCACAGTGGAACCCAGTCAGATCCCTGACGCTATTTTTGCATCGGAGGAATTATGTCTTTTGAAAACCCCACCATTCACAAAGGTTTTATCATCAGCGCCACGGCCAGCCAGCGCCGCGATGGCCGTTGGGTCGGTTCGTACATCAGCCAGAACCAGGCGTGCGGCGCGTATGCGGACACCTGCGATTATGATGATTGCAGCAATGAAAAAGAAGCGCAGCAAGTGGCCTTGTCGATAGGCTGGCGTCTGGCCGATGGGGTGCATGTGCGCTGAAACGGCCTTAGCGCTTGCCCCGCAGGGCCAGCAGCAAGCCGGCGAGCGGCAGCAGCAGGGCGGTGCCCAGCCGTACGGAGGTCAGCGACGCGGTCTCCACGCCCAGCACATGGGGCAAGGCCAGCAGCAACAGGGGCGCGGGCACGGCGATCGAGAAGAAAAACAGATACCACGAGTAACCATTTTTCTTGGCCAGCAAGGCGATCAGCGCGCAGCCGACCAGGAAGACGAGCGGTAAATTCACAAATTCCATGGTGTTGAGTTTTCATCCGGGAAAGCGCGTCATTATACGCGCGCCCCAGGGTGGCCCGATGCGCTTGCCAGCGTCAGTTGCCGACGAAATCCGGCGGCTGCGGCGCCTGTTTGCCGGCCAGCGGCCCATCGGCCGGCAGCAGCGCCTTGATGGCGCCGTTATAGATGAGTTCCTGGGCATACGCCGACGCCTCGATCAAGGCCGCATGCACGGACTTGAAACTGCTCGGCGTTTCAATCAGCACGGGCTTGGCGTACACCTGCAGGGTATCGCCGCGCTTGCTGATCAAGATCATGCCCCGGTAGCGCCCATCCTTCTCCAGCGCCCCCGCCACATGAAATTCATAACCCCTGATCTGGTGTTTTTGTTCCTGATCCATGTTTGCCGCCTCCAGACCTGATTGTCATGGGCCATGACCATGCCACGCGTATCGAACAGCAGAGTGTTTGATTTGTATCAATACGTCCCTTGAACGCATTCAACTAGCGTATCGACGCTTGTTGCAAGCGTAGCGAGCGGAGGGGATGTGTGGCTGAGAAGCGCAACCGTACATAAGTACGGTGAGCATCGCCAGCCGCAAAGCCCCCCGCGCAGTAGCTTGCGGCAAGCGTCCTCACCCAGCGCGAATGGCGCGAATCTGCTGGGCCGTTTCCTCGATTTCCCGATACGCTTCCTGGATATAACCATTGATCGGGTGCCCATCCATCCACTCGAAATACGCGCGTTCGTCGTGTTTGATGGCAAAAGGGACGTGGTGGTCGCGTATCGACTCGGCCGTTTCGCGTACCATCGAGGCAAAAATCAGCTCCAGAGTTTCCATGGTGGTCACCTTGCGAGACAGGGATGCAGAGTAATGAATGTAGCACAAAGCGCGCTGCCGGCCACGCCGGCGCTTGTGCCGTGCGCGGCCAGGCTTCAGGCCGGATGGCCGATATGCTCGTACAAGATGACGCAGCCGATGATGATCAGCACGAGGCCGCCCACGAGCTCGGCGCGGCGCCCGGCGATGGTACCGAGCACGCGGCCCAGCATCACGCCCAAGGTCACCATGACGAAGGTGGAAAAGCCGATGGCGGCGGCCGTGACGACGATGTTGGCGCCCAGCAAGGCCAAGCCCGCGCCCACGACCATGGCGTCGATGCTGGTGGCCAGGCCCGTGACGGCCAGCACCCAGAACGAATGCGACTGGGCCGGCGCTTCTTCCTCGTCGGCGTCGGACAGGGCATTGCGTATCATCAGCAAGCCGATGATGCCGAGCAGGCTGAAGGCGATCCAGTGGTCCCACGCTTCCACGTACGGCGCGGCCACGCTGCCCAGGGCCCAGCCGATGATGGGCGTGATCGCTTCGATGACACCAAAGATCAGCCCCGTGCGCAGCGCCTCGCGCCATTGCGGCTTGTGCAGGGCGGCGCCCTTGCCCACGGCGGCCGCGAAGGCATCGGTGGACATGGCTAGGGAGAGGGCGGCGGTGGCGGCGAAATTCATCGTTGGCTTTCTGTAAAACCTGGCTGGGATGGTGAGTGGCAAATGACAAACCCGGCGATTTTACCCTACGTACAACACGACCATGGAAGCGGCCAGGCAATACGCGCCAAAGAAATGCCAGCGGCCCTGTTCCAGCCAGCGCGACAGCCAGCGCAAAGCCAGCAAGCCGGCCAGGAAGGAGAGCAGCATGCCCAGCAGGCTGGGGCCGAGCAGGTGCAGCAGGCTGTTGCCGTGTTCCAGATGGTCCAGGCTGCCATTTGCCAAGGCCTGGTAGAAGCGCCAGCCTTCCTTGACCAGCACGGCCGGCGTTAGCACGACGGCCAGGGCAAAGCTGAATTCCTCGGCACGGCGCTGCGGCACGCCCATGGCGATACCGGCCGAAATGGTGGCGCCCGAGCGGGAAAAGCCGCGGAAGGGCAGGCACAGGCCTTGCACGGCGCCGATCACCATCGCTTTGCCGATGGACAAGGTCCCATGCTGGCGCGCTTGCAGGCGCGACGAGACAATGATCAGCACGCCGGCGGCGGCCAGCGCGGCGGCCATCAGTTTGGCGTTGCCGAACAGGTGTTCGATTTCAAAGCCGGGCGCATCCTTGCTCATGAAGTGGGTGATGCCCTTGAGCAAGCCGAAGCCGACGATGCCCGTCAGGGCCGTGGCGGCCAGCAGCAGCAGGACATTGCTGCGGAAGGCGCTGGCCGAACTGAAATACGTGGCGCGCCAGGATTTCCAGAAATATACGATGACGGCGAACATGGTGCCGGTATGCAGCATTACCAGCAGCATGGTCAGCTCGGGCGACGTGGGGTCCAGCCCCATCAGTTTTTCCGCCATGATGACGTGGGCGGAGCTGGACACGGGCAGCAGCTCGGCGAAGCCCTGGACGATGGAAAGAATAAATAATTGCAAAAAGCTCATGGCGGGCGGCACTCAGGTGGGAAAAGCAGGGCCGCCGATTTTACCCGCCGTAGTATGTGCCTGAGCCGTGTGCCCCATTACAGTTTGTCCATGTTGGCGCAGGCCAGCAGCACGCCGAGGGCCATCAGCAGCGTTCCGATCAGCCGGTCGATGGTCCGCTGGTGGCTGACCATGCGCAAACGAAAGTTGGCTTGCGAGAAAAAGATGGCCACCAGGGCAAACCACGCGAGGTGGATGGCGGACATGCACAGGCCGTAGCCGAACTGCACGCTCAATGGCGTGCCGGGCTGCATCACCTGGGTGTAGGTGCTGATGACAAACAAGGTGGTTTTCGGGTTCAGGGCATTCGTCAGCAAACCGTTGAGCAAAATCTTATGCCGGGGCACGCGGGCGCCGCCGTGCAGGTCGATGACGAGGCCCGCGCGGTTGCTCCAGGTTTTCCAGCCGATCACGATCAGGTACACGGCGCCCACGGTCTTGATCGCGGTAAACAGGGCCGGTGAACTGGCGATGATCAGGCCTACGCCAAACATCGTATAGAACACGTGCACTTGCACGCCCAGCGCGATGCCGAGCGCCGCCAGCAAACCGGCACGGCGGCCATGCCGATAGCTGTTGCGCGTGACCATGGCGAAATCGGGGCCGGGGACGATGGCGGCCAGCAGGGTAATCAATGCAACGGCAAGCAATGCAATCATGTATCTTCCTCGGAGAATGGCGGCCGCATGGCAATCGGTGAGTATTCATCGCCTGTATGGGCAAGAATCTGCGCCGCTGCTGCCGGCCGGAAGACATATTGTCCCAATAACGGCAGCCGATGAAAAACGATGTTATCTTGCCGATATGTGTGAGAAAAAATGACAGATCATGACCAGACAGACAGCACTCGGCAGCTTGCGTTTCTTCGAGGCGGCCGCCAGGCTGGGCAGCTTCGTCCAAGCGGCGGACGAGCTGCACGTGACGCACGGGGCGGTCAGCCGGCAAATCCGCCTGCTGGAAACGTCGCTGGGCACGGCCCTGTTCGAACGCCGCAACCGCGGCGTCTTCCTGACTGCGCCGGGTGCGCAGTTGCGCGATGCCGTCCAGCAGGCGTTCGAACGGCTCGACGCCGCCCTCGATGCGGTGCGCCAGCCGGCGCGCCAGGCGCCGCTGGTGGTGTCATGCGAGCCGACGATCGCGATGAAATGGCTGATCCCGCGCCTCGGCGACTTTTACCAGCGCCATCCGGAAGTGCCGTTGCACCTGTTCGCCTCGGGCGGGCCGGTGGCGTTCCAGCGCGATGCGGTGGACGTGGCGCTGCGCCGCAACGATTTTGCATGGGGTGGGGGATTGCATGTGGAAAAGGTGTGCGACGAATGGATCGCGCCCGTGTGCGCGCCGGCCCTGCTGCGGCAAGGCAAGCTGGATCTGTCCGCGCAACGCCTGCTGCACACGGCGTCGCGCCCGGCCGCCTGGGCGCACTGGCGCGCCGCCGGTACGGCCGACGGCCATGGCGGTCACGGCGACAGCCAGACCTACGAGCATTTCTATCTGAGCCTGCAAGCTGCTTGCGCCGGCCTGGGCGTGGCGATCGGCTCCGTCTTCATGGCGCGGGAAGACCTCGACAGCGGGCGCCTCGTCGCGCCCCTGGGTTTCCGGCGCGACGGCAGCGGCTATTTCCTGCTGTCGCCGCTGCCGTTCGACGGCGATGCGCGCCGCACCGCCTTGCTGCACTGGCTGCGCGAGCAGATGGGGCAGGCGCTGCCGGCGCCCTAACTTTCCGTTTACTGCGGCGCGGCGGCCGGCTTGAACACGGCGCGGAACGCCTTTAACGCTGCCGGTTGATAGATCGTGCCATGGCTTTCTTCCGGCATCTTCTCTACATGCCATTGCAAGCCGGGCGGCGCCTGCTTTTGCAGCACGTCGGCCAGGCGCTGCACTTCCACGGCGATGCCCGCTTCGCTGCTGGAGGCCAGGTACAGGCTGCGCTTGCCCGGCTTGCCCTTGGCCAGCAGGTCGGCCGCCTGGCGTGGCAAGGCGCCCTGGTTCCACCACAGGCTGGGGTCGAAGGCCAGGTAGTGGTCGAACAGCTGCGGTTCCAGCAGATATGTTTCCACCACGAACAGGCCCGCCAGCGATTCACCGACGATGGCCGTCTCGCCCGTCGTGCGGTAGCGCCGTTTGACTTCCGGCATCAGTTCATCGCGGATGAAGGCCCGGTAGGCTGGCGAACCGCCCACGACGGGGGCGATCTTGCGGTCTTCCGCGCTGTCCGTCGGCCCCGTCAGGTCGCGCCGGCGCTGTGTGTTTTGCATGCCGACCAGCATGAACGGGCGCATGGTGCCGTTGGCTACCGACACTTGCAGCAAGCCGGCCACGTGCAAAAAGTCTTCCGCCACGCCGCCGTCCGGCATATACAGCACGGGCAGCGGCGCGTCGGGCGGCGTATCCCAGGCGCGCGCCATGTACACATTGATGTGGCGCTGTTCCTTCAGCGCCTGCGAGTCGATCGTGAAACTTTCGCCGATGACGAGCGGCGTGGCCGCGCTGGCCGTAGCGGCGGGCGCGGCAGTGGCGAGGTGGAAGGAGCTGGACAGCAGCAGGGCGGTGGTGAGGTGCAGTGCAAGACAAAAGCGGCGCATGTTTTCCCGTGACAAATAAGTTGGATGGATGGCATGTACTCGTATAGACATGCCACCAAGCAATTCTATCTTATCTTTGAGGCAGTCTTACTTGATCGTCAATAGCTTGCGCTCACGCACGATCCCCGCCTTGTCGATCGTGTAGGCGACCAGCAGCGCGCCATCGGCGGCACAGGCGTGGCAGGTGGCCAGGGATGTGGAAAACAGCAGGCGCTGGCCGCCATCGGCGGTCGCCGTGCTGCCGACGAAATCGGCGGGGGCGAACGGCACGGCGTCCGGGTGGGCGGCGGCAAACGCGCGCCAGGCCGGTGTGGCGCGGTCTTCCTCACGCACGGCATCTTCGTCGACATCGATGGCCGCGCCATCGCTGCCGATCAGCAGACTGCCTTCATTCGTGTTGGCGCGAAACGGATAGGTGACGGTGGCCAGGGCCGCCTTGCCCAGCGGGCGCCAGGCCGAGATGAAGCCCGCCTTGTTTGCCTTCACCAGCATTTTGGCGGCGGCGACGGCTTGCGGACGGGCGCCCGAGCGCTGCATGGCGCGCAGCAGGCAGACGTCGGGCGCGGTGGGCGATTGTTCGCTGCGGCAGGCCGACAGCGAGCGTTCCTGCCACACGGCGCGCGCGTCGATGGGGCCCGTTTCCAGGGCATGGGCCGCCTGCATGGCGGCCAGGCTGCAGACGGCAAGGATGGCGCAGCCGGCTGTGTGGCGGGAAAAACGTGTGGGCATGGGGAGTCCTTTCAGTGCGGGAAACAATGTATCGTCACCGATTATAAAAGGAGGGCAGTTCCCATCCGCGCACCGCAGACCCGTTCAGCGCTTTTTTGCCGCCGCCTGGCGCAGGGCCTTGGCTTCCTGCTTGTTGGGGATGTGCGGCCGCGTGGCCAGCTCCGCCTTGACGGCGGCGATGGCGGCGCCGAACTGCTGTTCGGCCTGCGCCGGGCTGGCGCCCGCATAATCCTGCTGATTGGATTGCGCGGCACGCAGCCGGCGCAGTAGCGCCAGCAATTGCCTGGCGTGCAGGGCAGGCAAGTCTTGCGCCAGCGCTTGCGCGACCACCGCGCCTTCCACATGGTCGGGGTCAATCAAGCGCAGCAAGGCCAGGCCTGCGGGTTGTGGTACCGGGATCAATTTGTCCATTCAGCCATTCTAAACGAGGCGAGGATTACAGGTATTCCCAGATTTCATCGAAGGTTTCGCGGGCGAAATCGTTGCGCCAGGCTTCCGAATCCTTTTCGCGGCTGACGGCGAACACGGCGCGCCACGTCTGTTTCGGCGAACTCGTGTAGGTGGCGGCGATCTTTTGCAGGCCGGCCGTGCATTGCTCGACCTTGCAGCCGCTCTTTGCCAGTTGCTGGGCGGCAGGTGCCCATGCCACCGGCACCTTGACGACCTGGCATTCGAAGCTGACGGCAGCCGTCTGCATGCCGTTTTCCACCGTCACCGGTGCCGCCTTCGTGGCCTGGCACACAGCGCCATTCATGGCGGCAATCACATTGGCGGCCAGCTGTTCGGCGGCAGGCGTGACGGCCGCGCGCATGGCGGCGGGGAACAGGTCGGCGATCAGCTTGCCCGTTTTTGCAGGGAATATTGCATCCGTTTCCTTCAAGCCGCTGTACGACGCATATTCGGCGGATTGCTGGCCCGCCAGGCGCGTGGGGCGCAAATAGGCATTGAGCTGGGCGACGCTCGCTGCATCATGGTTGATGATGGTCTTGATGTAGAGGTTGGCCACGTCGACGGGCGCCAGTTCCACGACCGTTTCCGCGGCGATGGCGGGCTGGGCCAGTGCCACGACTGCGGTCAAGGCTGCCGCCAGCAGCGTGGCGCGCGATGTTGCTACTGTTTGGTGCATGTATTTTCTCCACGATTCAATGTCAGGCGCCAAAAAATGCTTTATAGCAACTTTGGCGCCCGCATTATAAATGGTGAAACTCATAACGTTGCACACATTAGGCGTGCGTCTTGCTGGCCGCTTCCAGCAAGGCCAGCAGCAGTTCCTTGCGCCGTCCTTCCGCCTTGCGCGCCAGGGTGGCCAGTTTTTCCAGCTTGCCCCAGATGGGATACAGCATGTGCTCGAGCAGATAGCCTTCCAGCCCTTGCAGTTGCTGGCAGAACAGTTCCAGCTTCTCCACCTCTTCCAGTTCCGCCTGGATCTTCACCTTTGCGTTATCCGTGCAGGCGCGCAGGCACGCGGCCAGCACGGGAGCGGAATCGCGCGTCACGCCATGCTTTTCGGCAAAGGCCGCCGTGAACTGGTCCTGCACGGACTGGTGTTCCTCGTCGACGTTGGCCATGTAGTGCTGCACCAGCGGGAAATAACGGGCGTCGAGCAAGCCCAGTCCGAACGTGGCATAGCTGCCGGGCATGCAATTCTTTTCACCTTCCGTGTCGGCATAGAATTCGAATTGCTCGATGGCGGCGCGCGCATACGCTTCCAGCTGCGGCTGCAGGGCGGGATAGGCGAGGGCGTTGGCAAAGAAGCGGTGCGTATCGGATTTCGCCAGTCCCTTGATCGGCAGGTATGCCTTGACCTTGGACTTGAGCTTGATCTGGCAGCTTTTCGGGAAGCCGTTGATGAGCAAATGCGTGATGAAGGCCAGCGCCTGCGCATACGCCTCTTCCTCTTCCCGGACAATCGCGATGCTGATCGTGGCAAACACATCGTTGGCGCGGCATTCCAGCTGCGCGTTTTTCAGGTGGATGGCGTCGGGCGCGAAGGTGCCGCTGCCTTCCTTGAGCATGCGCACGGCCCGTTTGCTGCCCAGTTCGCGCGCGATGTCGAGGAATTTGACGCCCGTCGACTTGGCGTAGCTCGGTTCGTGGCGCAAGATCATCACGGCGCCATACAGCAGCAGGTCGATGGGCGCCAGCGCCTGCGTGTCAAGCGCCGCGCCCTCTTTCAAGGTGTATTCGGTGGCGCGGTAGCTTGATTGCTGCACGTCATAGAACTGCGGCAGGAACTGCTTTTCCGCCCACGCCGACACGGCCTGGATGATATCGCTGCGGTGTTCGGCCAGCGCTTGCGGGCGCGACTTGTTCAGCTGCTCGATGCGCTCGAATTGGGCGATTGTCCAGGCGATATCGGGTTGGGGAAACAGGTGGGGATCGAGCAGGTGGCGCGCCAGGAAGAAGGTTTCCAGCTTTTTCGTCGGCCGGTTGCCATGCTCGAGTTTTTGCGCGACATACGCGCGTATGTTTTCCAGCAAGCTTGTGCGCTTGCCTGCGTTGACATACTCGAGCAGGTTCAGGTGCAGCATGCCCTGCGCCGTCTGGAATTTGCCGCGAAAGCTGAAGCGGTAGTCGACGAAGGGCGTGTCGGCCAGTGTTTCCAGCTTCGCCCGCACGAGCGCTGCCAGCCGGGGCGCGATGGTGTCGCGCACGACGGCTTCGTCGAGGCGCGAAGGCGTCCTCGGTGCGACATCATCGGCCTCGGCCAGATGGAAATCGTCGGCCGTGGTGCGTCCCGGCTTGTAGTCGAGCAGGAAATCGTTAAAAACGCCCATTTGCAAGGTGGTCCGCTTCACGGCGGCTTCCAGGTCGGTACGCTTGAGGCGCTCGGCAAACCACGCTTCTATTGCCGCCGTCATTTCTTGTGTTGCCTGCTCTACAAGATTGCTCATCTGTATCGTCGTCTTTCCCTGCATTGCACGTGACGGTGCCACCGGCTGCCGTCACGATCATGTTTAATATAAAGCACTATTTTAGGTGGTCGGGCCTGGCTGCAACAAGGGCCGCACGGCTGTCACGAGGGGGCGGTGAGGAAGCGCGCGTCGATCTCGTCGGACTGCGGTCCCACGGTGATCGTGGTGTGCCAGCCGGACGGCTTGTCATTGCCATCAAACAAGGCGATGCGCGTGTGGACGAACAGCACGGAATACACGCCCGATTTCATGTCGCGGTTCAAATCCCAGTGCATCAGCTCGATCGCTTCGCCCATGCGCGGCAGATGGGCGCCCGGCGGCAGCAGAATATTCTGGTTGATGAATTCCCGGCTGGGGCCCGGTTCCTTGTGGCGCGGATCGATGTAGCGAAACGAAACGCTGGTAACGATGTTGCTCATGCATGGCTCCTGCCTGGTGATGTACCTGATGACAATAGCACAGGGGGATGGCCGAGGCGTGCGCTGCATGGCGCCAGGCAGGCGATCGGTCAAATATGTACGGTAACAGACGGTATCTGAACGGTCATCGCGCTACGCTGGCTTGTTCCTGATCATTGAGATTGCCGAAAACGTCATGATGCATGTATTCCTAGCTGAACATCGCGCCGAGCGTGGGTCCCGTTGCCCGGCTATTCCGTCAGCCAGTGACGTGTGCCCGGGGCCAGCGCAGCGTATGCACAGCGAGGTGTCCGGCCATGCCATATGAAATTTTACGCGACAGCATCGCCCTCGAGCAGGCGGGCGATGCCATCCGCTTCCATCTGACCGTCTTCGGGGCGGAAAAGACTTGCCGCATCACCGTGACGGCATTGCACAGCCTGGACCAGGGGCAGGGTAGCGATCTGCTGCGCATTTTCGACACCCACCGCCTGCGCATCGGCCAGCGCGCCTTCGCTTACCTGAGCCGGGATCTGCTGGTCAGCAGCGTGGTCTTGCGCGCACTTGATTTTTAGTTACTATTTCCAATGCCGGCGCCCCTGCTCAGGCCAGATATGGCATTTCCGCACAGATCGTCAAGTAAATGCAGGTATGGCTGGACGGAAATGTTACATCTCGGTATTCTGCGCATCTGATACTTATTTCTATACAGAAAAAGGTAAGAGGGCGGTTGGCGTCGGCGGCAACGCGGCGCGCTGCCACGCAAGGTCGGGCATGCAAAGGTGAAGTCGTCCGCTTGCTGAGCGAAACGGTCGTGTTTCGGCTCGCGGCGGGCAGGGAACAGTGCTGTCATCTTTAAAATAGTAGGAGAGGTTGCTCATGGATGCAGAAAAGGATGTTGTGTACGGTACAGAAGATTTGTTGATGAGTTTGTGTAACTCGGTGGTTCGGGTGCTCAACGTGGCAACGCAAAGCAAGGTCAATTACTCGGGCATGGTGCAGCGCATCACCAAGACGGGCCTGAAGCCGGACATCGGCTGCTTCGTCATGTTCGATGGCGGTTTCACGGGTCTGGTGGTGCTCAATTTCGCCGCCGATACGGCGATGGAAATCTACGAGCGCTACATGTTGCACATGGGTATGCCGAAGTCGGAGCTGGCCAGCTTCTACACGTCGGACGAAGTGTCGAACATCATGGGCGAGCTGATGAACCAGATCGTGGGCGACTTCACGGGCAAGGTGCGGCGCGAGCTGCAAACGAACATCACCCAGAGCCAGCCGAAGATGCTGGTGCTGAACAAGCAGGTGATGCTCAGCGTCGACACGCCGCTGGACCGCCCGGAAATGCGCCGCGTCACTTTCTATACGGAAAAGAACAATATTTTCTACCTGGAACTGGCGATCGACCGTACCGAGTTCATCAAGCTGCACGATTTCGATTCGCGCGAAGTCGACGCCGATTCGCTGATGGATAGCGAATATGCGAACCGCGAACGCGACGCCGCCCCGGCGCCTGCGGCGGAACCGGAAGACGACGACAACGCCGACCTGCTCAAATCGCTGGGCATGTAAGCTGTCTCTGCCGCTGGCGGCACCGTTGCCGCCGCCAGCGCACTCAATCGTGCAGTGTCTTGCTCATGAAGACCCGGCTCGTGCCGTCGGGATGGCAGGCAATCTCGCCGAAGCGGCGCCAGCCGCGACGCTCGTAAAATTCGGGCGCCTGGAAACTGATGGTGTACAGCACCGCCGAGGCGCAGCCGCGCCGGCGTCCTTCTTCCTCGAACTGCGCCAGTACCTGGCTGCCCAGGCCCAGGCCGCGCAAGGTGGCGGGCAAATAAAACAAATCGAGAAACAGCAGGCCCAGCGAGATCCTGCCCATGGCGCCACCCAGCACGCGCTGGCTGTCGCGCTCGCGCACGACCACGCTCAATACCTGCCTGTCGCTATAGCCGGTGATGGCATCGTTATAGGCGTTCAAGCCGTCGAGGATGGTTTGCTCGACCTCCGCGTCGAGCGTGGCGCTGACGGAAATGGTGTACGGCAAGGCGGTATGCGGGTGTGCAGGCATGGCGGACAGAAAAATAGTCAATAACTGTATGAATATACAGTATCCTGATTATTTTTGCCCATTTCGTTGCGGCAACGTCAATGTTTCCATGCGGCGCATGCCCACCATACCGCTGTGCTGGCTGTCATCGAGCGACCAGTATTCGAGCGCATACGCATAGCTGCCGTCGATGATGGTCAGCGATTCCTTCTGGCGGCCGTTGGGCGCCTTGTAATACAGGCGCCGCGCCGGCCGGCCATCGACCGTGTGCCTGAACGCCTGCGGGCTGAGGGAGGCGCGCTTGCCCGCCTTGCCTGCCATCGACATCGCCGTGATCGTCACGTAAGCGCGGTCCGGGCAGCGCGCCAGCAGGTGGGCGCCGCTCAGGACGGTGGGCTGCGTCTGCTCCAGCGGGAAACCGAACGGCTGCATGCCGACGATATCGCGGCAATCCATCTGCTGCGCCAGGGACGTCAGCGCGGCCGGATCGAGCGCGCTGCTGAGGTGCTTTTCGGCCGTTTGCGCCTGACCCAGCGCCAGGCGGCGCTCCAGTTCGGCCAGCGAGATATCGCTGGGCACGGGCAGCGGCGCCGGGGCGTCGGCGTCGGCCGCGCTCGATGTTTCCGCCTGCATGCGCGAAACGACGGAGTGGCTGCTCCCGACTGTGCCATCGAGGGCGTGGGCGAATGGCGCGGCGCCGGCAAGGGCCATCGCCAGCGATAAGGCCGTGTGTTTCAGCATGAAATTTCCTGAAATGCTTGCGGTCAGGTGGACTTGGACGCGTCTGACCGCAGATACAAATGAGATGCATTGTGCATCAGATTGCTGTTTTGTACATTTCCTGGCGTGCGCCATGTCTTGCAGTTCGACGCGGACTTTGTTGAAGAGAAAAATATTTATCGTTGGATTTTTGACAAAATAGTTCCCGTTTCTGAGTCAAACAGCCATATCTGTTCAAGATTGATCACGATAATGTCGCCGCCAGACATCAGTTGAACGGGATCGATTACTGTAGCGTCGGCATATCGGTGATACTCCCCCATGAAGGGAGTAGTGAGCTTTCCTATGTATAGCGCACGTAAATTGCCTTTGAGTTTTCGCGCAATTTCTGGTGCAACGTCGAAGGAAGAAGAAATGTCCGAGTCTCCGGAAATATCCAGGTTTTCAAATGCTACAGCGCAAACATTATAAAGAATGCTTGTGGCATTTATGGTTTCGCCAAAGCCAGTTTTGGCAATATACGCTTTGCTATATTCCTTTTTTGCATCCAGATCAACCGCTCTATTGTCAGGGCCATTGTCCCAAATTTTTTGGCTAAATAATATTGACTTATTGACAGTCATTTTTTGCGAATCAGGATCATAGGAGCGCCAATCAATATTGATTGGATCTACAAATGCTAAAAGGCTATTGGCTCTCACATTGCCGTACAGTTTTTCCTCCCGAATTTTCCCTGCCCTCATTTCGTAAGCCGCAGAAGTTTCAAATGCATCTTTTTCTGGTTTGAAAGGGATTAATGCTTTTGCGATTGCACGGCAACTATTCCCTTTGAAATTTTTGGGAAGTGAGTCTTGAGAAGAGTTGAAAGAGGCTTGCAAATAACTTGGCAAGGCAGCCTTTGTTTCACGATCTAAAGTACTCTGAAATTTCTTTATGCGAACAACTTCTTCTTTGATAAAGCCTTCTGTGCTGGCCTTGAATGCAGGTTTTCGAACGTAATCATCTGCAATCGAGTGGCTTGCTATAAGCAGTGCTGTTATGGAGGATGCGGAAATAAATGCAAGATTTTTCATTGGATATGTGTGTCGTGAAAATTTGTGTTTTTACTTTAAACTTCATCGCTTCCGCGCTTAAATACTCGTCGCATAATAACGCCGAATAATATTGGCAACCTCACTCCTGGCGCCCAGCCATCGCCGACGCAATCTCGATCGAACTCAGTTTCCAGCCCCACACGCCATGGCGCAGCAGGACCAGCGCGCCTTCCTGCGCATTGCCGTCCTTGGCGCGCACGACGAAGGTGTTCACGCCGGCATAGCCTGCGGAATACTCGGCCTTTTTCTGTGCGCCGTCGGCGGACGCGTCCGCACGCGTATCCGTATCCGCTTGCGGACTAAGGGCGCTCTTGTTGACCAGCGCCACCACGCCGGCTGGCGAGACCATGGCGTCGACCATCTTGCCCAGCATGGCGCTGGCGATCGACTGGCCCAGGGCGGCCAGCGGATTGTCGCTGCCGGCCGTTGCCGCGATGCTGCGCGCCATGCTCGCTTCCAGCTGCGTCTTCACGCTGGTGCGCAGGGCGGGAAAGTCCACGTGTTCGGCCAGGGCGTCGGCGTTGCGCTCGGCCAGGGCGGTCTTGATCTGGCGCAAAGCATAGTAGGGCGAAGCATAGGCGGTCGCGGCGATGGCAATGGCGGCCACGGCGGCGGCGAGGGTGGTTTTCTTCAAGTGATGCCTGTAAGGTATAAGGTGGAAAACGGATGCCACGCAGCGTATCCGCTAAATTGAAATACGGCAATCGTATTTTCTTGCCATTATTTCTCCGCATGCACTCGGGTCTTCCTTGGCGGGCCGCTATAGAGTGATGAGGGTGGGTGCTGTATAATGGGAGAAAAGTACTTAACTAGCTGTTTTAACTGAATAAAGACCCAATATCACATGCTCTCTACAGCAAATATTACGATGCAGTTTGGCGCCAAGCCATTGTTTGAGAATATCTCCGTCAAGTTTGGCGACGGCAACCGCTATGGCTTGATCGGCGCCAACGGCTGCGGCAAGTCGACGTTCATGAAGATCCTGGGCGGCGACCTGGACCCGTCGGGCGGCAACGTCATGCTCGATACCAACGAGCGCCTGGGCAAGCTGCGCCAGGACCAGTTCGCGTTTGAAGACATGCGCGTGCTCGACGTCGTCATGATGGGCCACACGGAAATGTGGGCCGCCATCCAGCAACGCGACGCCATCTACGCGAACCCGGAAGCGACGGACGACGACTACATGCAGGCCGCCGAGCTGGAAGGCAAAGTCTCCGAATACGACGGCTACACGGCCGAATCGCGCGCCGGCGAACTGCTGCTGGGCGCCGGCGTCGCCATCGAGCTGCATCAAGGCCCGATGAGCAATGTCTCGCCAGGCTGGAAGCTGCGCGTGCTGCTGGCGCAGGCGCTGTTCTCGAACCCGGACATCCTGCTGCTCGACGAGCCGACGAATAACCTGGACATCAACACGATTCGCTGGCTGGAAGACGTGCTCAACGAGCGCAACTCCACCATGATCATCATTTCCCATGATCGCCACTTCCTGAACCAGGTGTGCACCCACGTGGCCGACATGGACTACGGCACCTTGAAGATTTATCCGGGCAATTACGACGAATACATGTTCGCCTCGACCCAGGCGCGCAACCAGCAGCTGGCCAACAACGCGAAAGCGAAAGACAAGGTTGCCGAGCTGCAGGAATTCGTGCGCCGCTTCGCCGCGAATAAATCCAAGGCCCGCCAGGCGACGTCGCGCGCCAAGCAGATCGAAAAGATCAAGGTCGACGACATCAAACCATCGTCGCGCGCCTATCCGTTCGTGCGTTTCGACGGCGAAAAGAAATTGCACCGCCTGGCCGTGGAAGTCGAGAATATCTCGAAAGGTTTTGATCGCCAGCTGTTCAAGAACTTCAGCATCATGGTCGAAGCGGGCGAACGCATCGCCATCATCGGCGCCAACGGCGCCGGCAAGACCACCATGCTGCGCTGCATCGCGGGCGACATCGCCGGCCTGCAGCCGGACCAGGGCCGCGTGAAGTGGGCGGAAAACGCCAACGTGGGCTACATGCCGCAAGACCCGACGGAAGATTTCGCCAAGGACACGAACCTGACCGACTGGATCGGCCAGTGGACGAAAGAGGGCGACGACGACCAGGCCGTGCGTTCCATCCTGGGCCGTTTGCTGTTCGGCGGCGACGACGTGAAGAAGGCCGTCAAGGTGCTGTCCGGTGGTGAAAAGGGCCGTATGATGTACGGCAAGCTGATGCTGGGCCGCCACAACGTGCTGATGCTCGATGAGCCGACCAACCACATGGACATGGAATCGATCGAATCCTTGAACATCGCGCTGGAAAAATACGCGGGCACCCTGATCTTCGTGTCGCATGACCGCGAATTCGTTTCCTCGCTGGCCAACCGCATCATCGAGATCAAGGAAGATGAAGTGGTCGATTACCGCGGCAACTACGAAGACTATTTGAAGAGCCAGGGTATCGATTAATTGGTACGCTCACGTTGGGTCGGATTACGCGCTGTGCGCTAATCCGACCTACGTCAAATGCAAGCGGTCAGTTGGGTAGGTCGGATTAGCGGAGCGTAATCCGACATGACAGGGCCAGCTAGCCAGCCACCCAGCACCACACCGACGCGCCGCGGTCCATTCGTTCCGGCGCACCTGCTTCATTGCAATCGTGCCGGTCTATCCCGTTTTTGTTTGACACAGCCATGCAAACTTTAGCCATCAAATCCGTCGAGTACGAACATCCACAAGACGGAGCCAGCTGCACTGCCCACGCCTGGGCACGCACGCCAGCGACGCCGTCCCCGGCTGAAAAAGCCGAACTGATCACGCGCATCAAGCGCTTGCTGATCGAGCGCGAAGCCGTGCTCGTTGCCCACTATTACGTTGATGCCGACCTGCAAGACCTGGCCGAAGCCACGGGCGGCTGCGTCTCCGACTCCCTGGAAATGGCCCGCTTCGGGCGCGACCATCCGGCCAAGACCCTGGTCGTGGCCGGCGTGCGCTTCATGGGCGAAACGGCGAAGATCCTCAGTCCCGAAAAAACCGTGCTGATGCCCGACCTCGACGCGACCTGTTCGCTCGATTTGGGCTGCCCGGTGGACGAATTCACGGCCTTCTGCGACGCCCATCCCGACCGTACTGTCGTCGTCTATGCCAACACCAGCGCGGCCGTCAAGGCGCGCGCGGACTGGATGGTGACGTCGTCGATCGGCCTCGACATCGTTGCCCACCTGCATGCGCAGGGCAAGAAAATCCTGTGGGCACCCGACAAGCACCTGGGTTCGTACATCCAGAAGCAGACGGGCGCCGACATGCTGCTGTGGCAAGGCAGCTGCCTCGTGCATGACGAATTCAAGGGCATCGAACTTGATTTGCTCAAGGAAGAGTATCCGCAAGCCAAGGTGCTCGTGCATCCGGAGTCGCCCGCGAACGTGGTGGCCCTGGCCGACATGGTGGGCTCGACGTCGCAAATGATTGCGGCAGCGCAAACCATGGACACGGACACTTTTATTGTCGCCACCGACAACGGCATCCTGCACAAGATGCGCGCGGCCGCGCCAGGCAAGCGCTTCATCGAAGCGCCCACGGCCGGCAACAGCGCCACCTGTAAAAGCTGCGCACATTGCCCGTGGATGGCCATGAACGGCTTGCTGAACCTGGCGCAAACGCTGGAAAACATGCACAACGAAATCCACGTCGATCCCGCCGTCGGCCAGCTGGCCGTGCGCTCGATCAATCGCATGCTCGACTTCGCCGCCGCCAAGAAGGCAGGCCTCAAGCCGGGCGCGGACCTGGCAAAAGAAACCACATTGTTCCAAGGAATCGGTCCAGCATGAGTACCCTCGTTAATTCTTTCGCTCCCTTCGACCCGGCCCTGGCGCGCGCGTTCGAGGGCAATTTGCTGGCCGCCTTGCTGGAAGACGTGGGCCAGTGCGACCTGACGGGCGAGCTGGTGCCGCCTGACCATATCGTCACGGCCCGTGTTATCGTGCGCGAAGCGGCCGTGCTGTGCGGCGCGCCGTGGTTCGAAGGCATCATGAAAAGCCTGGACCGCAGCATCGATATTGCCTGGCATTATGCCGAAGGCGACATGATGACGGCCGACAGCGTCGTCTGCACGATCGAGGCGCCGGCACGCGCCTTGCTCACGGCCGAGCGCAGCGCCCTCAATTTCCTGCAGCTGCTGTCGGCCGTGGCCACGGCCACGCGCCGGTATGTCGATGTGATCGCCGGCACCAAGGCATCCATCCTGGACACGCGCAAGACCTTGCCGGGCCTGCGCCTGGCGCAAAAGTATGCGGTGCGCGTGGGCGGCGGCAAGAACCAGCGCCTGGCCCTGTATGACGGCATCCTGATCAAGGAAAACCATATCGCGGCGGCCGGCGGCGTCAGCCAGGCCCTGGAAAACGCGCGCAATCTCGACGCGGGCGTGCCCGTACAGATCGAGGTGGAAACCTTGGCGCAATTGCAGGAAGCACTCGATGCGGGCGCCGTCTCCGTGCTGCTCGACAACTTCAGCAACGACATGATGCGCGAGGCCGTGGCATTGACGCGTGGCCGCGCCTTGCTGGAAGCGTCGGGCGGCATCAATGTCGACACCGTGCGCGCCATCGCCGAAACGGGCGTGGACCGCATCTCGATCGGCAGCCTGACCAAGGATGTGCGGGCCACCGATTACTCCTTGCGCATCGTCGGCTGATGAGTAGAGCAGGGCGGCGCCTGCTGGCCTTGGCGCTGCTGTGGCCGGCGTTTGCCGTGCCCTTGCACGCGCGCGAGCTGCTGGCTGTGGGCGCGCAGTTCGAGCGCGTGTTCGAGTACCAGGACGGCGGCGAGTATGGCGGCCTGGGCGCGGAACTGCTGCGCCTGATGGCGGCGCGCACGGGCAACACCGTGCGTTTTCGCATGGTGCCATGGGCGCGCGCCCAAGCCATGCTGGTGCAGGGGCAGGCCGATATCCTGATCGGCCCCTACAAAACGCCCGAGCGCATCGCCAGCATGGCATTTTCCGACAAGCCGTTCTACCAGGACCAGATGGTCTTCTATACGCGCCAGGACGCCAGCTTCGGCTGGGATGGCGACTACGCGGCGCTGAACAACCGCCGGGTGGTGCTGCTCAACGGCTGGGCCTATGGCGCGGAATGGGAGCGCGTGCGGCCCGGCTTGCAGGTCAGCGTGGCCAACAATGTGGAAAATGGCTTGAAGATGCTGGTGCACAAGCACGTCGACGTGTTCATCAGCAACCGCCGCAATACCGATCCCGTCATCGCCCGTCTCGGCTATGGCCGCCAGGTAAAACCGCTGCCCAAAGTCATCGACATACAAAACGGCTATTTTGCCTTTCCCCGCTCGCCCGCATTCGACAAGCTGCGCCTGCAGTTCGACCAGGAATTGAATAGCCTGATCGAGACGGGCGAATTGAAGCGGCTGGCGAAGCGTTACGACGTCGGCGTGCCCTGACACGGTCTATCTTCGTTGCGCTTGACGCGCCTCAAGGATTCGGTACGGCCGGGTTCTACCCTGAAAGCAGACAGCAGCACGCTGCCATCACGCCGAGGGGAATGCCATGGATACGCACCGCATCAAGCAACTGATCTGCACCGGTTTCGCCGTCGCGCTGGCCGCGGCCCTGTTTGCCTGCGGCGGCCATCATCACCATCACCCGCCGGCCGCGAGCGCCTATGCGGCGACCAGCCTGGTGTCGGACACGCCCGCCTTGCCAGCCGCACACACGGACCCCAACCTCGTCAACGCCTGGGGTGTGGCTTTCAACCCGCGCGGTTTCGTCTGGGTGGCCGCGAATGGCACGGCGAAGTCCACCTTGTACGATGGCAATGGCGTGCCGCAATCGCTGGTGGTCAGTACACCGGCAGGCCCGACGGGCATCGTATTCAACGGCACACAGGACTTCAAGCTGAGCCAGAACGGCGTGACGGCGCCCAGCCCCTTCATCTTCGCCAGCGAGAGCGGGACTATTTCCGCGTGGTCGCCCACGGTCAGCCCGACGACGGCCCTGGTCGTGTTCGATGGCAGCGCGGGCGGCAGCGTCTACAAGGGCCTGGCCATCTCGCGCTACGCGGGCGCCAATTACCTGTATGCGAGCGATTTCCACAACGGGCGCGTCGATGTCTTCGATGCCAGCTTTGCCAGGATCGCCCTGCCTGGCACATTCAGCGACCCCGGCTTGCCGGCCGGCTATGCGCCGTTCGGCATCCAGGCCATTGGCGAGCGCATCTATGTCGCGTACGCGAAGCGGGAAGCCAGCGGCGACGATGAAGAGGCCGGCGCCGGCCTCGGTATCGTGAATGTGTATGACACGGGCGGCACACTGATCAAGCGGCTGGTCACCGGCGGCGCCCTGAATGCGCCATGGGGCATGGCACTGGCGCCCGCCGATTTCGGCACGGCCAGCAATATGTTGTTGATAGGGAATTTTGGCGATGGCAAGATCAATGCCTATGACCCCGACACGGGTACCGCCGGGGGCGTGCTCCTCAAGATGGATGGCACGCCGCTGGTGATCGATGGCTTGTGGGGCATCGCCTTCGGCAATGGCCTTAACAGCCAGCCCGTCAATACGCTGTTCTATGCGGCCGGGCCGGATGACGAGACGCATGGGCAATACGGGCGCATCGATTTGAAGTAGAAGCAACGTCCCCGTGCGCCCGCAGGGCGGCACGGGGATTGGCGATCCTTACAGCTGGCGCGCCTCAAACGTGTTGCATTGGGAAATCTGGCCGCTTTCGATGCCCTTGCTGAACCAGCGCACGCGCTGATCCGAGGTGCCATGCGTAAACGAGTCCGGCACGACATGGCCTTGCGACTGGCGCTGCAATGCATCGTCGCCGATGGCCGTGGCCGCTTTCAGGGCCGCTTCCACGTCGCCTTGCTCGAGGATTTTGCGGTCCTGGTTCGCGTGGAATGCCCACACGCCGGCAAAGCAGTCGGCCTGCAATTCCAGGCGCACGGACATGGCGTTGGCCTGACGCTCCGATTGCGTGCGGCGCGCCTTGTCGACCTTTTCGGACAAGCCCAGCAGGTTCTGCACGTGGTGGCCCACCTCATGCGCGATCACATACGCTTCCGCAAATTCGCCCGAGACCTTGAAGCGCTGCTGCATCAGGTTGAAGAAATCGAGGTCCAGGTAGACTTTCTGGTCGCCGGGGCAATAGAAGGGCCCGCTGGCGCTCTGGCCCGTGCCGCAAGCCGTCGGCGTGCTGCCCGAGTACAGCACCAGCTTCGGTTTCACATAGCTGCCGCCTTCGGCCTTGAACAGGGCGCCCCAGGTGTCTTCCGTATCGGCCAGCACGGTTTTCACGAAGCGGGCCATCTCGTCCGATTCGGGCGGCTGGCGCGCGGGGGACTGGCTTTGCTGGGTGCTGACCTGGCCGCCGCCACCGCCGCTGAGCAGGTTGAGCAGGGTCAGGGGATTGACGCCCAGTACATACGAGCCGACGAGGGCGATGACGATGGTGCCGATGCCGATCGAGCGTCCGCCAAAACCGAAACCGCCCCCACCGCCGCCCCCGCCGCCATCTTCGCCACGGCGGTCTTCCACATTGTCGCTTTCGCGATTGCCTTCCCATTTCATGATATTTACTCCTGCTGTGTTTGTGCGATTGCGCTGTACGGTTGATGGATGACGCCTCAATATGCCACTTGCGACGAATCTTGTTATTATCGCAGTAAACCACGCCGCGACAGGGGCGACAATGTTACCCTTTGCAACTTTCTATCGACTCCACAACAGGTACACGCATGGCGCTTGCCAACGATACACGCATTTCTCCCGTCGCGGTGGTCCAGGCCCAACTGGACGCCTACAATGCCCACGACGTGGCGGCCTTGCTGGCCATTTACGCCGATGATGCACAGCAATTCCAGCACCCCGACACCTTGCTGGCCACGGGCAGCGCGCAGATCGGCCCCCGCTTCACGGCCCGTTTCGCCGCCAGCCAGCCCCAGGCGCAGCTGCTCAACCGTATCGCTTGCGGCAAGCTGGTGATCGACCATGAAATCGTCCATGGCGACACGCCGGACGGTATTTCCGCGCAGGAATTGGTGGCCACCTATGAGGTGGAGCAGGGGCGCATCAGCCGTGCCTGGTTCAGCTTTGGTGCATCGACCAGCCTGCGCGTGGCGCTGCCGGCCGATGTGCCCGCCATGAACGCGCTGATCGCCCGTTCCGGCGTGGCGCTGAGCGCGGGGTTTTATACGCCGGAACAGGCCGAGGCCGTCACGCGCCACGTGTTCGGCGTCGATACGCAGCTTGTTGCCGACCGCACGTATTTCGTCATCGAACGCGATGGCGCCATGCTGGCCTGCGGCGGCTGGAGCCGGCGCGCCACCCTGTATGGCGCCGACCGCGCCAAGAGCGGGCCGGACCCGCTGCTCGATCCGGCCAGCCAGCCGGGCCGCATCCGCGCATTCTTCGTGGAACCGGCCGCGGCGCGCCAGGGCCTGGGCAGCATGCTGATGCGCCACTGCGAACGGCAGGCGCGGGCTGCCGGTTTTACGGCGCTGGAACTGGCCGCCACCTTGCCGGGCGTGCCGCTGTACCTGGCCAGCGGCTTTGCCGTGACGGAAGATTTTTATCTCGACTTACCCGATGACATCAAGTTGCCGCTGGCGCGCATGCACAAGCGGCTGTAAGGCAGCTTACCAGGGCAGCGGCGCCTTTTCCCCGTTGGCATGCTCGCCGTAGTACAGCGACGGTAAAAAGCGCGACAGATAGGTAAATTCGCTGTAGCAATGGCGCAGCAAATTCAGGCCCAGCGCGTCGGGCACGTCGCGCACGGGATTGAGGCTGTTGCGGCCCAGCAAGAAGCGGCTGCGCAGCACGCAGCCCGTCGGTGTGTCGCGCGTCAGGTGCAGCATTTCGCCATCGAGCGGATCGCCATGCGGGTCCAGTTGCACGTGCTCGCCAAAGCCGATGCGCGCGCAGACGGCGGCAGACAGGGCGCCGCTGTCCTTTGCCTGCTGCAGTTGCGCCGGGTCAAAGACCTCCTTCGGATCATGGAACTTCAGCTTGGCTTTCACGGGCGGAATGTCGCCCAGCGATTCCACCGCTTCGATCGAGGCGCCGTAATAACTTTCTCCCTTTTTCCACGCGCTGTTCCAGCCGTGATGGGCCACGTGGTCGTGCGGATGCCACCATTTGATGTGCTGCGTCGTCTCGAAAAACGTAAACCACCAGTCCAGCATGCGCCCGCTGCAGCCGTGCAGCTCGGTGCGCGCCGCCACCAGCAGGCAGCCATCTTCAAGCCGCGTGATGCCCGTTTCCAGGTGCAGGGGAAACGGGTCGAGCAGCTTGCCCGTGCCGGTGATGCTCCATGGGAATGCATTGTGCGTTTCGTGCGTCATGTCGTTCTCCTTTGTTTGGGTGAGCCAATTATATATTAAAGAAACGCAATTCGTTTCTTAAATGTGTTTCAGTGTAGAATTGCCCATTGATCAAGCTTGGAGCCGGCATGCAGGAAGAACAGAGCAAGGCAGAGAGCAAGGCTGTGCGTGGACGGGGCCGTCCGGCGCGCCCGCCCGAAGAGGCGCGCGAGGCGGCCGTGCAGGCGGCCACGTGGCTGCTGCTGAACGAGGGCTATGCGGCCACGACCATGGAAGCGGTGGCGCGCCACGCGGGCATGGCAAAAAAGTCGCTGTATCAATACGCGGCCAACCGCGAGGAACTCGTGGCCCTCGTGGTGCGCGGCTGGACGGACGCTTTTTTGCCGGCCATGGCGCACGATGCGGCCGTGCCCGGCGAAGTGCTGCCATTGCTAAAAGAGATATTGCAGACGATGGCGGCGCGCGTGCTGACGGCGGACGCCGTCGGTCTGTTCCGCCTGCTGTGCACGGAGTTTCCCGCGCGCGCCGATTTGCTGGCCGTGTATCAGCGCAACGGCATCGAGCGGGGCACGGCCTTGCTGGCCGAGTGGTTGCAGCGCCAGGCGGCGCGCGGCCATCTGGTGCTGCAGGATGGGGCAGAGTTGGCTGGCTTGCTGCTGGCCATGGTGATCGCCGAACCGTTGCGGCAGATGGCGCTGGGCTTGCTGGCGCCCGTGCCGGCCTGGGATGCGGCACCGCGTATCGATGCCGCGCTGCGATTGCTGGGCGGCCAGTCGTTCAAGGTGGCTGGTGCTTCAGCGCTTCGCGGTAGCTGAGCGGCGATAGTTGCTGGCGGTGCGCGCCGGCAAACGCCGTCACGGCCTCGGGTGCGTGGCGCGCGTAATCGCGCAGGGCCCAGCCGATGGCCTTGCGGATGAAAAATTCGTCTTCGTGCGCCAGCGCCAGCGCCGCATCGAACAGCCAGCCGGCATCCGTATCGCCGCGCCAGCCCAGCTGGTGCAGCATGGCGATGCGGCGCAGCCAGAAATCCGCGTGGCGCAAGGCGCCATCCATGTGCGCATGAGCATGGCCACCGCGCCGGTGTTCCGCCTGCAGCACCTCGCCCACGATGCCGGCCATGCCGTCGACGCTGTCCCACCACGCGCGCTGGCGCGCCAGGCCGAGCAGGGCGGGGAGGTGTTCGACGCCCAGTTGCCGCCGGTGCAGGGCCAGCATGTCGAGCGCCACGTGCTGGTATTCGCGATCGGGCTGCTGCCACAGCAGTTGCGCATGTTCCAGCAGCACCTCGGCCCCCACGCCTTTCAAGCCCGCCAGCAAGCCCCTGGCGGCCAGCCGCCGCTGCGGTGCCGCCACGCCCAGGAACACGAACTGGCCGCGCATGTAGGCCTGCATGGGCGCCGCACGGCCCGGTTCGGCGGCCGCTTCCAGCGCGGCTTTCAATTCTGCATGTAGATTCATGGCCTCTCGCTTTCTTTCAGGCGTAAAAAAAGCGCTCACAGGGAGCGCTTCTTCATGCCGATCCAATATTATTGAATCTTGGCCTTCTTCATCAACTCATCGCGGTAGGCGGCGAGTTTCTTCTGTTGCAGCGACTCGGCCACCTGGCCCTTGACTTCTTCCAGTGCCGGCAGCTTCGTCGGACGGGTTTCTTCCAGCTTGATCACGTGGAAGCCGAATTGCGATTGCACGGGCGTTTGCGTGACCTGGCCTGGTTTCAGGGCGACCATGGCGTCGGAGAATGGCTTCACGTACGAAGCTGGGCTAGCCCAGTCCAGGTCGCCGCCATTGGCTGCGGAACCGTCTTTCGATACTTTCGCCAGTTCTTCGAACTTGGCGCCGCCTTTCAGCTTGGCGATGATGTCTTTCGCTTCCGCTTCGGTGGCCACCAGGATGTGGCGTGCATGGTATTCCTTGTCGCCGGCCTGGGCCTTGAACTTGTCGTATTCGGCCTTGATTTCAGCGTCCTTGACAGGGTTCTTCTTGACGTAGTCGGCCAGCAGGGCGTTGATGATGATGCTTTGACGGGCATTGTCGATCTGCGACTTGACTTCCGGACGCGTGCCATAGCCTTGCTTGTCGGCTTCCTGAATCAGCACTTCGCGGCCGATCAGGTCTTTCTTGATGGCTTCGCGCAGTTGCGGCGAATCGGCTTGCTTGCCTTGGGCGACGACTTGCTTGACGACCTGGTCGACGCGCGACGATAGGATGGCCTTGCCATTCACGGTGGCCACGTTTTGCGCGAACGCAGGGATCGCGACGACGGCGACCAGGGCTAAGATCAGGCGGGCTGGCTTCAAAATCATGTTCATTCCTAATAAATATACTAAAAATCGATATGCGCGACTGTCGCGCAGTGCGCATTCAGGCGCAGAATACACGACCGGCGCCGAAAAGGGCGCCGGGGAGGTCAGTTCTTACTGAACTTTCGCTTTTTTGATCATTTCTTCCTGATACGCTTGCAATTTCTTTTGCTGCAGCGCTTCGGCGATCTGTGGCTTGACTTCTTCCAGGGTCGGCAGTTTTGCCGCGCGGGTGTCGTCCAGCTTGATCACGTGGAAACCGTTAGGCGTTTGCACCGGGGTGTCGGTGACTTGGCCTTTTTGCAGCTTCACGAAGGCGTCCGAGAACACTTTCGGGAACGACGATGGGGCTGCCCAGTCCAGGTCGCCGCCGTTGTCGGCCGAGCCAGCATCTTTCGATTGCTTGGCCAGGTCTTCGAACTTGGCGCCGCCTTTCAGCTTGGCGATGATGTCTTTCGCTTCCGCCTCGGTGCCCACCAGGATGTGGCGTACATGGTATTCCTTGTCGCCCGTCTGCGCCACGAAGCGGTCGTACTCGGCCTTGATTTCAGCGTCGTTGACGGGATTCTTTTTCAGGTAGTCGCCGACCAGGGCGTTGATGACGATGGCCTGACGCGCATTCTCGATTTGCTGCTTGACTGCTGCATCTTTACCGAAACCTTTGTTTTCCGCTTCTTGCATCAGCACTTCACGGCCGATCAAGTCTTTCTTGATCATTTCGCGCAGTTGCGGCGAATCCGGTTGCTGGCCTTGGGCGACGACTTGCTTGACGACTGCATCAACGCGCGACGATGGGATAGGCTTGCCATTAACAACGGCAACATTTTGCGCAAAAACAGGTACCGCGACAACGGCGAGTAGTGCGATCAGCAAGCGGGCTGGCTTAAAAGTCATTATTAAATCCTGTTAGGGAAAGTTTCGTAAAAAACGCATGGGAAGAAATCCATCACATGGCTCGGGTACGCCAAAACGCCATCCTTACACTACTTCGGACGGCGCCAGGGCCACAATCGCCAATGCATGTATCTCATTATGCATCATATCGTGCACGGAATCATACACCAGTCGATGACGCATGACGAGCCTGAGCCCCTCAAATCGACTAGAAATTATGCGCAGATTGTAATGGCCTCCGCCCGAGGCGGCGCCCGCATGGCCCCGGTGGCGCGCCGAGTCGTCTTCCAGCACGCATTCCAGAGGAGAAAGTGCCGTTTCCAGGCGGGTACGAATGCGCTCCATGCGCGTTTCCGGCGCGGCGTTTTGGGTGATGGTGTTCATGCGTCTTCCTTGATATGTTTGGCGAGGAACAGGGTTTGCGCCACGATGAAGGCAAAGAAGATGCCCGTCGCGCCAAACGCCTTGAAGCTGACCCAGGCGGCCATGTCGCCCTTGTACAGCACGAAGGCGACGAACAAATTCAGCGCGCCGATGGCGCCGAAGAAGATGATCCATGCGGCCAGCAGCTGGTTCCAGACGGCATCGGGCAATTGCACTTGCGCTTCCATGGTCTTGCGGATCAGGTTTTTCTTGAAGCCCACGTGGGCGATCAAGAGGGCCAGGCCGGACAGCCAGTAGATCAGGGTCGGCTTCCATTTCAGGAAGAAATCGTCATGCAGGTAGATACTGGCGCCGCCGAACACGACAAAGATGAACAGCGACATCCACAGCATGCCGTCCACCTTGCGCCCGCGCAACAGCAGATAGCTGACCTGGCAGGCGGTGGCGACGATGCCGACGAGGGTGGCGAGTATCCACGGCGCCTGGTCAGCCTTGATCAGGCCGCCTGACACGAAGCCGGACAAATATTGCTGCACGAAATCGTGCGTGGCCGCTTCATACATGCCGCCCAGTTTGAATGCGGCGAAGAAGGCGATCAGGGGGAAGAGGTCGAATAGAAATTTCATGGCGAGACTTTAATATGAGCGTGGTGTAAACATCTTAGGAATGACTTAGGAGCAACATTCGCGCTCCCGGTCATTCCTATGGCATCAAGGCTGCGGGTCGAAGCGCAGCGATGCCGAATTGATGCAATAGCGCAAACCGGTCGGCGGCGGGCCGTCCGGGAAGACGTGGCCCAGGTGGGCGTCGCAGACGGCGCAGACGATTTCCGTGCGCACCATGCCGTGACTGCGGTCGACAATTTCCGTCACGTTGGCCGGGTCGAGCGCCTGGAAGTAGCTGGGCCAGCCGCAGCCCGAGTCGAACTTGGTGTCCGACGCGAACAGGGGCGTGTTGCAGCAGACGCAGGTGTAGATGCCGTGTTCATGGTGGTCCCAGAATTTGCCCGTGAAGGCCCGTTCCGTGGCCGCGTGGCGCGTGACTTCGTATTGCATCGAATCGAGCATGGCGCGCCATTCGGCGTCGGTTTTCTTGACTTTATTGGTGGTCATAATGACTCCTCAGGATGAGCAACTGACTTCAAGGTGGCTGGCCCAGTCGGGCGGCAGGGCCGCATAGTGCTGGTGTTCGGGCTGTTCGTCAAATGGCTTTTGCAATATTTCCAGCAATGTCGCCACTTCCGTGTAGTCCTGCTGCTGGGCTTTCTCGATGGCCACTTGCGCCAGATAGTTGCGCAGCACGTATTTCGGGTTGACGCCGTTCATGGCGGCTTGCCGTTCGGAATCGACGCTATTCTCAAGCATCAGGCGCGCACGGTATTGCGCTGCCCATGTATCGAAGGCGGGGCGGTCGATGAACAGGTCGCGCAATGCCGTGTCGTGTTCGGGCGCCGCCACCTGCAGTGTGGACAAGGCGCGGAAGAAGTTGGTGAAATCCACGTGATTGGCTTGCATCAGCGCAAACATGCTGTCGAACAGCGCTGTATCGTCGTCCTGCTGCGTGCGTAAGCCCAGCTTGGCGCGCAGCAAGCTATTCATCTTCTCCGCGAACGCGGGCTGGTAGCTGTCCAGCGCCGCCTGCGCCAGTTCCACTTCGCCGATCAGCGGCAGCAGCGCCTGGCCCAGCGCATAGCAGTTCCAGTGGCCCACCTGCGGCTGGTTGGCATAGGAATAGCGGCCCTGCTGGTCCGTATGGTTGCAGATGTGTTCCGCGTCAAACGCTTCCATGAAGCCGAAGGGGCCGTAATCGAGCGTTAGGCCCAGGATAGACATATTGTCCGTATTCATCACGCCATGCATGAAGCCCACGGCTTGCCACTGCGCAATCATGTGCGCCGTGCGCACGCAGACCTCGGCCAGCAAGGCTTGATATGGATTTGCTGCGGCGCGCAAATCGGGATAAAAACCGTCGATCACATAATCGGCGAGGATTTTCAGTTCCTCCGGCTTCTTGCGGTAAAACCAGTGTTCGAAGGAGCCGAAGCGCACAAAGCTGGGCGCCATGCGCGTGACGACGGCGGCCGTTTCCACTGTTTCGCGCATGATGCCTTGCTGCGAACCCATGATGGACAGCGCGCGCGAGGTGGGAATGCCCAGCGCCGCCATGGCCTCCGAACACAGGAATTCGCGGATGGACGAGCGCAGCACGGCGCGTCCGTCGCCCATGCGCGAATACGGCGTAGCGCCGGCGCCTTTCAATTGCAGCTCCATGGGACCGCTTTCCGTCGCGATATCGCCCAGCAGGATGGCGCGGCCGTCGCCCAGCTGGCCGGCCCAGACGCCGAACTGGTGGCCCGAATACACGGCCGACAGGGGCTGCGAGCGCTGGGCCACGGCGTTACCGCTCAGCAGCGCCACATAGTCGGGCTCGGCCAGGCGCGCCGCATCGAGCCCCACCAGGCTTGCTGCCGGCGCGCTGGCGGCGACAAAATAGGGCGAGGGCAGGGGCGTGGGCATCAAGCGCGTATAGAACGCGGGCGGCAGGGCCGCAAAGGCGTTATCCAGTGGTAAGGTATGAGCGGTGATGGCAGTTCCATTCAAATAAGATGTGGCGGCAGGAAGCGCCAGCCTGGAACACGATTTTACCGCACCGCGCCAGGGCGTGCGGCGCTTGCCCATGCGGCTGGAAACGGAATCAAAAATTCCATGCTGCAATGCAATATCGAAATGCGTTGACGATTTCCGCACGACCGTACGAAACTAGGAAAAATCTTTAAATTCCAACAATAACCGAGTATCCACCCCAGGAGACACGATGTCGGCATTTCCCTTGAGTCCAGTGATGGGCCAGATGATGAATCAGCCCCTGCTGATTTCCAGCATTATCGAGTTTGCAGCGCGTCATTATGGCGGCAGCGAAATCATTTCGCGGCGGGTGGAAGGCGATATGCACCGCTACACCTACCGCGATTGCCACCAGCGCGCGCGCCGGCTGGCCAATGCCCTGCATGGCCTCGGCGTCGGCATGGGCGACCGCGTCGCCACCCTGGCCTGGAATGGCTATCGCCACCTGGAAGCCTACTATGCCGTTTCCGGCTCGGGCGCCGTCTTGCACACGATTAACCCACGCCTCTTTCCCGACCAGATCGCCTACATCTCGAACCACGCGGAGGACCAGGTTTTATTGTTCGACCTGACCTTTTTGCCCGTGGTGGAGAAAATCGCCGCCGACTGCACCTTCGTGCGCCACTTCGTGCTGATGTGCGACCGCGAGCGGATGCCCGCCAGCAGCACGATCCCCGACCTGCTGTGCTATGAAGACCTGATCGCCACGCATTCGGACGATTACGCATGGCCCTTGTTCGACGAGAACTCGGCCGCCACCCTGTGCTATACGTCGGGCACGACGGGCAACCCCAAGGGCGCCCTGTATTCGCACCGCTCGACCGTGCTGCACGCGTATGCCTCGGCCATGCCCAGCGCCCTGAACGTGCGCGCCTCCGACACGGTGCTGCCCGTCGTGCCCATGTTCCACGTGAACGCCTGGGGCTTGCCGTATTCCGTGCCCCTGTCCGGCGCGCGCATGGTGTTTCCCGGCGCGGCGCTGGACGGCAAGTCGCTGTACGAATTGTTCGAAGCGGAAAAAGTGACGTTCTCGGCCGGCGTGCCCACCGTCTGGCTGGGCTTGCTGAACCACGCCTTGCAGAATAACTTGACATTTTCCACCTTCCGCCGCACCGTGATCGGCGGCGCGGCGTGCCCGCCGGCCATGATGGATACCCTGATCGACAAGTTCGACATCGAGGTCATCCACGCCTGGGGCATGACGGAAATGTCGCCGCTGGGCACGGCGGGCGGCTTGCAGACCAAGCACCTGGACTTGCCGAAGGACGAGCAGCGCAAGATCCTGCAAAAGCAGGGCCATGCCATTTACGGCGTGGACATGAAGATCGTCGACGACGACGGCAAGGAATTGCCGTGGGATGGCGTGGCGTACGGGCATCTGCTGGTGAAGGGGCCATGGATCATCTCCTCGTATTACAAGAACGAGGGCGGCGAGGTGCTGCAGGATGGCTGGTTCCCCACGGGCGACGTGGCCACCATCGATGCGGACGGCTACATGCAGATCACGGACCGCAGCAAGGACGTGATCAAGTCGGGCGGCGAGTGGATCGGCACCATCGACCTGGAAAACCTGGCCATGGCGCACCCGGCCGTGCTGCAGGCCGCCTGCATCGGCGTGTTCCACCCGAAATGGGACGAGCGTCCCGTGCTCGTGGTGGTATTGCGTCCCGGCATGACGGTCACGCGCGAGGCCTTGCTGCAGTTCTTTGAAGGCAAGATCGCCAAGTGGTGGACGCCCGACGACGTGCTGTTCATCGACGCCTTGCCCATGGGCGCGACGGGCAAGATCCAGAAGAACAAGCTGCGCGAGCAGTTCAAGGGCCACAAGCTGCCGGGGATGTAAGGCAAGCTAGGCCGCTTGCGGCAGCGCCGTCTCCAGTTTTTCCAGCAGATGATCGCACTGGAAGACGGACAGAGTCTGGCGCTGCGCATCCGTGCCGATATCGATCATTTCATCCATTTCGCTGCGCAAGTCGTCATGTTCTCCCGTGCGGATGATTTGCGGCGCCGCAAAGCGCTGGCTGTCCGAGATGGTCATGATGTTGTCGACATGGTCGACGAGAAAGCCGTAGCGTTCGGCGCCCCGTTCCACGATCAAGATCTTGCCGGCGCTATCGTCCGGCAGGGCCGGCATCGCGTACAGCTGGCGCAAGTCGATGATGCTGATCATTTGCTGGCGCAAGTTGAGCATGCCGCGCATGCAGGCCGGCATGCCCGGCGGCGTCGTGATGGCGCCGCTGAAATCGATGATTTCGCGCACTTTCCCGATTTCCACGGCGAAGCGGGTTTCCACCGTAAACGTGATGTAGACGCGGCGCCGCGCCTTGTGCGTGGCGGCGGCCGTCTCCGTGTCGGCCGGGTACAGCCGCGCATGGCCGTCGCGCATCTCGACGATCTCGGCCTGCGACAGGATGCCCTTGTGATCGAGGAAAATGATGTCGCCCAGGCCCTCTTTCGTGATGCAGCCGGCAAACATGGCGGCGCGCGCCTTGCTCAGCAGGGGAATCGGCAGCACTTCGTCGCCAAAGAAATGCACGATGCTGTCGACGGAGTCGACGAGGAAGCCCACGCTCGTGTCGCCCAGGCGCACGACGATGATGCGCTGGTCCAAGGTGGCCGCCTTGGCCGCCGTGCCGGAACCGGCCGCCTGCAGCAGGGCGCCGAAGTCGACGACGGCCACCTGGCTGCCGCGAAAATGCATGCGGCCCAGACACAGCGCGCTATTCAGCAGGGAGCTGTGCAGCTCCGGCACCTTGATGATTTCCTGGATGGCCAGCATTTCGAAGGCGAACGTGGCGCCGGCCGCATGGAAGCTGACGCACTGGCGGCGTTCGCTTTGCGCATGGTAGCGGGCCGTGCTCAGCTTGGCGCCCGTCGCCTGCAGGGCCAGTACATGGGGCACGTTTTCGATGCGCAGCAGGGCGTGCGGGTCGAGGATTTGCAGCAGGCGTGCGCCGCCGTCGAGCAAAATCGTGCCGGCGATGACAGCGTGGCTGTCGCCGGCCGCATATTGCAGGGCGCTGCGCGCGCTGGCGGGCACGCGCAGGATTTCGCCCGTGTCCTGGAAGACGATGCCGATCAGCACTTGCTGGAAATCGAGGATGGCGATCTTGTCGGTGGCGACGGCGCGCGGCGCATCGGCGCTGAATAGGCGGCCCAGGTTGACCACCGGAATGACGCTGCCGCGCAAGGTGAACATGCCTTCCAGGTACGCGGGCGACAGGGGCAGGGCCGTGACTTTCGCGGGATAATTGACCACTTCGCGGATGCAACTGGCGGGCAGGGCGAATTCATCGTCGCCCAGGTGGAAGGAACCGAACAGTTCGGTGGCCGTGTCGCGCTCTTCATGCATATCCATATGCGCCTTCCTTGCGTGGAATCAATTCGGACTGCGCCACCACATCGGTGACGGCGTAGCTGTGCCGGGCGCAATCGATCAGCAACTGGCGCCCGTGGCGCCCGCCCAGCGCGCAAAAACTGACGTGCAAGCCGCACTGGTCCAGATATTTATGCGCCGCTTCCGCGTTTTGCCGGCCCACCTGCAAGCGGCCGTTGCGCGGGCCAAACATGTGGGCGCCGCCCGCCAGCACCACGTCGATATCGGCGTAATCGGCCTGGCGCACGCCCATCAGGCGCAGCAGCGAAGGCACGGCCTGGCTGACATAGCGCGCGCCAAGAGCATGCTCGGCACCGGGCGCTTCCGGCAGCAGGCAATGGGCCAGGCCGCAGCAGGGGCCGTTCTTCCAGATGAAACCGATGCCGATGCAGGAGCCGAGCAGCGCTTGCAGCTGTTGCCCCGGCGTGCCCACGCTAAGTTGCCCCATGCCAACATGGTGCGGCGGCAGGCCATGCTCGATGATGATGCTCATGCGCTGCCCGCCTTGTAAATCATGGGAAATTCGAATTGATAGCCGGTACCGAGGCGCGCGATGCTTTCCGACTCGCCCAGGATCAGCCGGCCCTCATCCTTGAGACTCAGGCGTGCCTGGCGCAGCACGGTTTCCTGGTGCCCGGCGTCGAAATAAATGAGCACATTGCGCAGGAACACCAGGTCGAATTGGCGCGCCGGGCGCAGTGCTTCGAGCAAGTTATGCTGGGCAAAGCTGACGTGCTGCCGTAATTCTTCGTTGACCTTGACGCCGTACGGCGCGGGCGTGAAATATCTGCGCAGCAAGTCCGGGTGCGACAATCGGATGCGTTCGACGGAGCGCCCGCTGTACTGGCCGGCCCGCGCCGCGCCGAGGATGTGCTGCGAAATGTCGCTGGCCAGGATCTGGTAGCGGAAAGCGGGCGCCTGCAGCCTGAATTGCTCGCACAGCATGGCGATCGAATACAGCTCCTCGCCGCTGGCCGCAGCCGCCGACCAGATATTCAGGCAGTCATCGGGATGGGCGCGCGACCAGGCGGGCAGGTAGCGGTCGCGGAAGTAATCCCATACCTGCGGCGTGCGGAAGAACAGGGTATCGTTGGTGGTCACCAGGTCGATGAAATGGACCACCTCGTCGCGGTCGCTGGCCACCCGGTCCAAGTACGCCTGGTAGTTGGTCAGGGACAGCGCATGCAGCCGTGGCTGCAAACGCCGTTCCAGCAAGACGCTCTTGCGCGCGGTCATGGCGATGCCCGTATGCTGGCGCACCAGCGCGATCAGGGTCGTCAGCACCTCGGGCGTCAAGGTGGCCGCGTGGCTCATGGCCTACACCACGAAGCCGGAGACAGTCTGGTTCAGGCTGCCCGCGCGCTCGTTCAGCCCATCCGTCGAGCGGGCGATGCTGTCGCAGTTGGCGGCCGACTTTTCCGTTTCCTCGGCGATGTACTGGATCGCCGTCGACACTTCGCGCGCCGTCAGCAGCTGCTCGTTGGCCGCCTTCGAGATATCGGAAATGGCCAGGGTGGTCTTGGCCACGCCCGAGACGATCTTGTCGAAGGCATCGCTGGCCTGGCGCGAGATCTCGCTGCCGGTGGACACCCGCTTGACTGATTCGTTGATCAGCTTGGAGATTTCCTTGGTCGCTTGCGAGGAACGCTCGGCCAGCTTGCGCACCTCGTCGGCGACGACGGAAAAGCCCAGGCCGTGCTCGCCCGCGCGCGCCGCCTCGATGGCCGCATTGAAGGCCAGCATATTGGTCTGGTTGGCGATCTCGCTGATGACCTTGACGATTTCGCCGATGTCTTCCGACGAACGGTTGATTAAGTCCATCGCCTCGATCGACTTGGCGACGGCGCGCGCGCCCGCTTCCGCTTCCTGCTGCGTGGCTTTCGCCAGCGAATCGGCATTCGAGGTGTTTTCCGCGATGGAATTGATGGAAAACGTCAAGCCGTCGATGGAGGCGTTCATTTCTTCCACCGTGGCGCCCAGCGCCTGCGTGCCCACGGCCACGCCCGTGGCCCGCTCGGCGATCGTGTGCGAGGCGTCGGCAAAGCCGTTGGCCGCCGACACCACGTTGCCGATCACGCCGCGCAAGTCGACGATCATCTTGCTGATGCCGCCGGCCAGCAGGTCGATCGGCTCGTCGCCTTCGGGCACGATATTGCAGGTCAGGTCGCCTTGTGCCGCGCGCGCCACCGAGCCGAGCAGGGCATCGACCTTGCGGCTGTCGCTGGCGGCCTTGGCCTGGATGCTGTTTTCCAGATTCACCTGGTCCGTGATATCGATGGCGAACTTGACCACTTTATACGGCTTGCCGTTCAGGTCGAGGATGGGATTGTAGGTGGCCTGTATCCATACCACCTTGCCATGGTTTCCCAGGCGCTTGTAGCGGCCCGCGTCGAATTCGCCCCGGTTGAGCTTTTGCCAGAATTTCTTGTACTCGGCGCTGCCGGCATAGTCGGGCTCGCAGAACATGCGGTGGTGCTCGCCCTGGATATCGCTCAAGTCGTAGTCCATGACGGCAAGGAAATTGTCGTTCGCGTCCAGCACCTTGCCCTGCATGTCGAATTCGATCACGGCCTGTGCCTTGCCGATGGCGCTGACCTTGCCTTCGTATTCGGCATTGCGCTTTTTCAGGGCGGTGACGTCGCTGGCGAACTTGACGACCTTGAAGGGCCGGCCTTCCGCGTCGAAAATGGGGTTGTACGAGGCATTGAGCCAGATTTCGCGGCCGTCCTTGGTGACGCGCTTGTATTCGCCCGAATCGAACTGGCCTTGTCCCAGCTTCTGCCAGAACTGCGCGTATTCCTCGCTCTGGGCGTACTCGGGCAGGCAAAACATGCGGTGGTGCTTGCCCTTGATCTCGTCGAGCGTGTAGCCGACGGACTTGAGGAAATTGTCGTTGGCGTCGAGGATGGTGCCGTCGAGCCGGAACTCGATCACGGCCTGGGCCTTGCTGATGGCGTCGATCTTGCCTTCGTAATCGGCGTTGCGGCGCTTGCTGGCCGTGATGTCGGTGGCAAATTTGATGACTTTATACGGCTTGCCGTCCGCGTCGAGGATGGGATTGTACGACGCGTTGATCCACACTTCGCGCCCATCCCTGGCGCGGCGCTTGTATTCGCCATGGTCGAACTCGCCACGTCCCAGTTTGGCCCAGAAATCGTGGTATTCGGCCGTTTTCACATATTCGGGGTCGCAGAAGATGGCATGGTGCTTGCCTTGCACTTCGGCCAGCGTATAGCCGAGGACGCGCAGGAAATTGTCATTCGCATGCAGGATGGTGCCGTCGAGTTCGAATTCGATGACGGCCTGGACACGGTTCAATGCAGTATTTATCGCTTGTAAGTCCAGATCCTGGGAATGGCTGACATGGCTGGCTGCGTCCATAGTATTTCCTTCGGGGTGAGAAGAGGAATGGGAACGATAGGCTGCTGTTATTATTTTTTCTGCTATTTATATAAGACAGGGATGTTATTGCAGCGGCCGGCCTCTGGTGATAATCGGTGAGAATGTGCGCGATCAACTGCCGCCAGTGTTTGCCCTGCGGTTTGCCTTATAGTAGATAAATTGTAGAGTATTGATTTGAATCAATAATTTTATTATTCCCCAGCATCTTGGGAAAAACAAGGGGCGGGAATAAATAATGTAAAAATTGTCGCAATCGACCCATGCCGGCATATAACAAACGCCTTGTTTCACATAATAAAACGCCGTTATTATTATTGCCGTTTTATTATTTAAATGAATATCCAAGTGATAGCTTCTACCGCAGCCTGCCGCTTGCAGCAGAATCTTTCCGCAAACGATGTTGTACCATGGCGTAGCATGCTGGCGGCTGCGCGCACGCGACAAAAATAATACGAGCGTTCTTTTATGCGGTATAGTAAAGCTTCATCCCTTGCAACCACCTCATACGTTGAGCAAAACCAATAAGGAAGAGACATGAGTGCTGAATATCAAGTGAACGGCGCCGTTGCCGTCATTACCCTCGCCAATCCGCCCGTCAATGGCCTGGGCCTGGCGACGCGCACGGCCGCCGTGGCCGGCATCCGCCAGGCGCTGGCGGACGAGTCCGTCAAAGCCATCGTCATCACGGGCGCCGGCAAGGCATTCTCCGGCGGCGCCGATATCAAGGAATTCAATTCGCCCAAGGCGCTCACGGAACCGACCCTGCACACCCTGATCAACGTCGTCGAACAGTCGACCAAGCCCGTCGTGGCGGCGATCCACAGCGTCTGCATGGGCGGCGGCCTGGAGCTGGCGCTGGGCTGCAACTACCGCGTGGCCGCGCCCGGCGCGCAGATGGCCTTGCCGGAAGTCAAACTCGGCATCTTGCCGGGCGCGGGCGGCACGCAGCGCCTGCCTCGCGTGCTGGGCCTGGAAATGGCCCTCAACATGATCGTCTCGGGCACGCCCGTGGCGTCCGAGAAACTGGCGGGCACGGCCCTGTTCGACGAAGTCATCGCCCCCGGCGCCGACCTGTTGCAAGCCGCCGTGGCCTTCGCCACCAAGGTGGCCGACGTGCGTCCGCTGCCGAAAGTGCGCGAGCGCAAGGTCGACTACCCGAACCACGAAGCGTTCCTGCAGTTTTCGCGCAATACGGTCAAAGCCATGTCCGGCCCGTTCCCCGCGCCCCTGAAATGCGTCGACGCCGTGGCGGCCGCCGTGACGATGAAATTCGACGATGGCTTGAAATACGAGCGCGAACTGTTCATGCAGCTGGTGCAGTCGCCCGAATCGAAAGCCCTGCGCCACGCCTTCTTTGCCGAGCGCGTCGCCAGCAAGGTGCCCGACGTGCCTGCCGATACGCCCGTGCGCACGATCGCCAGCGCGGCCATCGTGGGCGCCGGCACCATGGGCGGCGGCATCGCCATGAACTTCGCCAACGCGGGCATTCCCGTGATGCTGCTGGAAACGAAGCAGGAAGCGCTGGACAAGGGCCTGGCCACGATCCGCAAGAATTACGAAAACACGGTCAAGAAGGGCAAGCTGACGCAAGAGAAGGCCGAGCAGCGCATCGCGCTCGTTTCCGGCACGTTGGCGTATGCCGACATCGCGCAGGCCGACATCGTCATCGAAGCCGTGTTCGAAGAGCTGGGCGTCAAGGAAACCGTGTTCAAACAGCTCGACGCCGTCATGAAGCCGGGCGCCATCCTCGCCTCGAACACGTCGACGCTGGACCTGGACAAGATCGCCGCGTTCACCCAGCGTCCGCAGGACGTGATCGGCACGCATTTCTTCAGCCCGGCGAACGTCATGAAGCTGCTGGAAATCGTGCGCGGCAAGGAAACGGGCAAGGACGTGCTGGCCACGGCGCTGGCGCTGTCGAAAAAGTTGAAGAAGACGGGCGTCGTCTCGGGCGTGTGCGACGGCTTCATCGGCAACCGCATGATCGAGCAGTACAGCCGCCAGGCCGGTTTCCTGCTGGAAGAAGGCTGCCTGCCGGAACAGGTCGACAAGGCCGTCGAGAAATTCGGCTTTGCCATGGGCCCGTTCCGCATGGGCGACCTGGCAGGCAACGACATCGGCTGGGCCATCCGCAAGCGCCGCTACGTGGAAAAACCGGACGTCACGTATTCGAAGACGGCCGACCTGCTGTGCGAACTGGGGCGCTACGGCCAGAAGACGGGCGCCGGCTGGTATGACTACAAGGCGGGCGACCGCAAGGCGTATCCGTCGGAACAGGTCAACGCGATGATCGTCCAGCACTCCGCCGATATCGGCGTGGCGCGGCGCAAGATCGGCGACCAGGAAATCGTCGAACGCCTCGTGTATGCGCTGGTCAACGAAGGCGCGCGTATCCTGGAAGAGGGCATCGCCCTGCGCGCCTCGGACATCGACATGGTGTATTTGACGGGCTACGGCTTCCCCCTGTTCCGCGGCGGCCCGATGTTCTACGCGGACACGGTGGGCTTGCCGAACGTGCTCGATACCATCAATGGCTACGCCAAAGGC